>ERZ833822.1998-NODE-1998-length-14158-cov-9.379706_pt1 | contig 14158 bp, 10 predicted proteins | sample MGYA00519913_ERZ833822 | MGnify/ENA primary metagenome ERZ833822 (study PRJEB31850, sample SAMEA3708746) | human gut metagenome | biome: human gut; feature: human-associated habitat; material: faeces | place: China | collected 2014 ... | reverse complement strand
GGTTTGCTGACAGGGAGCGTAGGCTGGCAGGGAATTTTTATGATTCTGCTGTTCATCGGCATTTTGCTGGGCATCGGATGTATCAGCTTCAAGGAGTCGTTGCCGGCCGAGAAACGTTCGAAGACAGGCGTATGGGCAACGTTCCGCAGTTTCGGCATCATCGTTCACAACCGCCGTTATATGCTTTATGTATTCCAACTGGCTTTCGCACAGGGAATCCTGTTTGCCTATATCGCTTCTTCTCCCTTTATCATTCAGCAGCATTACGGGTTTTCTCCTTTTGCCTTCAGCATTTGCTTTGCGGTAAATGCAGTGGCTATCGGAGTGGCCGCCGCCCTATCGGTGAAATTTCGCCGCACCGAGAACGGAACGCTGACCGGATGCGTTGGGATGCTGGTATTCGCAGTCCTTCAGATGGCGGCACTCTATAGCGGCTGTGGTTTCTGGACATACGAACTGCTTATGTTTGCGTTGCTCTTCATGATGGGACTGACTTTCACGGCTTCCACCACTCTGGCGATGGATTGCGAACGTCGGTATGCGGGAGCTGCTTCTGCTCTGCTGGGTGCACTCTGTTTTGCATCCGGAGGCATCGTCTCTCCACTGGTAGGACTGGGAGATATCCTCATATCCACCGGGGTGACCTTTGTGATTTGCGCCGTTTGCTCGCTCCTTTGTGCCTTGTGGGCTGTGAAGCGAACGGGGCCGAAAGTTGCACTATGCCGTATTTAGCACATACTATATGACATATCTGCTTTGATATTCTCTGGGCGACATTCCTTCATGCCGTTTGAAATATCTTCCTAAATACGACTGGTCCGGGAAACCGAGCCGGTCGGCTATATCCTGCATTGTCAGCTCCGTAGACTGAAGCAGTACTTTGATCTCTAGAATGGCGAAATCATCAATGATCTTTTTGGCAGAATCTCCGGTCACACTGCGGCAGATGCCTGTCAGGTATTTGGTCGAAATACAAAGTTCGTTGGCGTAGAAGTTAACTTCCCGTTGTGAAATGCAGTTTTCGTGCACCAATGCGACAAACTTCTTGAAGATTTCGTCCTGCCGGCTTCCCCCTTCTATTTCCTGTTTGTCGAAGTAGCGGTAGCATTTATCGTAAATATCCAGCATGAAGGATTGGAGATGATTCTTGGCTATCTGGTTGCGGAAGCGGTTCTCGCGATCATTATAAATAGCAGTTGTCGCCTGTATCAATCCGTTGATAGCTCCGGTATCCTTATCGGGAAGTACATAGCACGGTCTTTCCTTCATAAAGCGGAAGAAGGTCGGTTCTAACCGCAGGCAGGCTTCCCGAAACATATCTTTGGGAAATCCGAAAAAGGAGGCTGTGAAGTCACTGCTGCTGCCATTGATGCGGATAATGCTTCCCGGCAGCAGTACCACCTGAGTGTTTTTGATGATTTCGTACTCTTTCAGATCGATGGTGACGTGTGCCCATCCACTGCGGCAGAAATAGATGGCACCCCCTTCCATTTTCCAGAGGTGATGCATGATAGGTGACAAATTCTCATCGCTTCCGGCAACAAATGATTCCCGGAGAACGGCAAGGGTAGAGTTTCTCTGTATCATAACTATTCTTATTTAGTGGGCAAAAATAGGACTTTTTCACTAAATATCGCTCATATTGTTCCGAAAATGAACAAAACTCTAAACACTATGACCAGTTTTCTGTGGTGAAAAGAGTCTACCTTTGCCGCGATCAAAAATTTTAATAGGTAACACAATGAGTAAAAAGGTATGTAAAATGAAGCAAGGGCTATTGTTGCTCGGTTGTCTGGTTGCTGCTGTAGGTTGTAAGCAAGCTCCACCCACACAAATGGAAACAGGATATGAAGTAATGACCGTTTCTCCGACCGACCGGATGATTTCGAGTGCCTATTCGGCGACCATCCGCGGACGTCAGGACATCGATATTTATCCACAGGTAGGCGGTACGCTGACAAAAGTCAGTGTCACCGAAGGACAGCGGGTGAAGAGCGGACAGACGCTGTTCATCATCGACCAAGTGCCGTATGAGGCAGCCCTGCAGACGGCAGTGGCGAATGTAGAGTCAGCCAAAGCGTCTCTGGCAACGGCACAGCTGACTTACGACAGCAAAGAGGAACTGTATAAGGAGAATGTAGTTTCCGCTTTCGATCTGAGTACGGCAAAAAATTCTCTTCTGGCTGCCAAAGCCCAACTGGCACAGGCCAAGGCACAAGAAGTGAGCGCCCGTAATAACCTTTCTTATACGGTAGTGAAGAGTCCGGCAGACGGAGTGGTAGGTACATTGCCTTATCGCGTAGGTGCGTTGGTGAGTTCCAGCATTCCCGAACCGCTGACCACCGTTTCCGACAATTCGGACATGTACGTCTACTTCTCAATGACGGAAAACCAGTTGCTGGGATTGATTCGCCAGTATGGCTCTAAAGACGAGGCGCTGAAAAGTATGCCTGCCATCGACTTGCAGCTGAACGATAAATCGGCTTATCCCGAACAGGGACAGATCGAGTCTATCAGCGGAGTCATTGACCGTTCGACGGGTACTGTCAGCCTGCGTGCCGTTTTCCCTAATAAGGACGGACTGCTGCACAGCGGCGGTGCGGGTAACGTAGTGATTCCGGTACAGAAAACGGGAGCTTTGGTGATTCCGCAGGGAGCTACGTTCGAAATACAGGATAAGAGATATGTATATAAGGTAGTAGACGGCAAAGCGCAATCTGCCTTGGTGCAGGTGACCCGTGTGAACGGCGGCCGCGAATTTATCGTGGATGAAGGACTGGCTCCGGGCGATGTGATTGTGGCGGAAGGCGTAGGATTGCTTCGTGAAGGTACTCCGATTAAGGCAAAGACTGCCCAGGCATCTACGACAACTACTGAAAATTAAACAAAGGAGGAATCATCCATGAATTTAAGAACCTTTATTGAACGCCCCGTATTATCGGCAGTCATCTCTATTACGATTGTCGTTGTGGGTATCATCGGGCTGTTCAGTCTGCCCGTCGAACAATATCCCGATATTGCTCCGCCGACCATTATGGTGAGTACCACCTATTATGGCGCCAGTGCGGAAACTTTGCAGAAGAGTGTGATTGCTCCTTTGGAAGAAGCGATCAATGGTGTGGAAGACATGACTTACATGACTTCCAGCGCCACCAATGCTGGTACAGTGAGTATCACCGTGTACTTCAAGCAGGGAACAGACCCGGACATGGCAGCGGTCAACGTACAGAACCGCGTGTCGAGAGCGACGGGACAGCTTCCGGCAGAAGTAACGCAGGTCGGTGTGACTACTTCCAAACGTCAGACAAGTATCCTGCAGATGTTCTCGCTTTCCAGTCCGGACGATAGCTACGATGAAAACTTCCTTTCCAACTATATCAGTATCAATCTGAAACCGGAGATTCTGCGTATCTCGGGTGTAGGCGACCTGATGATTATGGGAGGTGAATATAGCATGCGTGTATGGATGAAGCCGGACGTGATGGCCCAGTACAAACTGATTCCATCGGATATCACCGGTGTGCTTGCCGAACAGAATATCGAATCGGCCACCGGTTCATTCGGTGAAAACTCGAACGAAACCTATCAGTATACAATGAAATATAAAGGACGTCTGATCACTCCGGAAGAATTTGGAGATATTGTCATTCGTTCTACGGACAATGGTGAGGTCCTGAAGTTGAAAGACATCGCCGAGATACAGTTGGGACAGGATAGCTATGCTTATCACGGTGGAATGGACGGTCATCCGGGCGTTTCGTGCATGGTGTTTCAGACGGCGGGCTCCAATGCGACCGAAGTAAACCAGAACATTGATAAATTCCTTGAAGAAGCCCGTAAAGACCTCCCGAAAGGAGTGGAACTGACACAGATGATGAGCTCGAACGACTTCCTGTTCGCTTCTATCCATGAGGTGGTGAAGACGTTGATCGAGGCGATTATCCTGGTGATTCTGGTGGTATATGTGTTCTTGCAGGACTTTCGTTCTACGCTGATTCCTTTGGTGGGAGTCATTGTTTCGCTCATCGGTACGTTTGCTTTCATGGCGGTGGCAGGATTCAGTATCAATCTGCTCACGCTGTTTGCGCTCGTGCTCGTCATTGGTACGGTGGTGGACGACGCCATTATTGTCGTCGAGGCGGTGCAGGCACGCTTCGACGTAGGATACAGGTCGTCCTATATGGCAAGTATCGATGCAATGAAAGGTATCAGTAATGCTGTTATCACCTCTTCGCTGGTGTTTATGGCAGTATTTATTCCGGTATCCTTCATGGGCGGTACTTCCGGTACGTTCTATACCCAGTTTGGTCTGACGATGGCGGTTGCCGTTGGTATTTCCGCTATTAATGCGTTGACGCTGAGTCCGGCATTATGTGCGTTGCTGTTGAAGCCTTATATCAATGAAGACGGTACGCAGAAGAATAACTTTGCGGCACGTTTCCGTAAAGCATTCAACTCGGCTTTCGATATTCTGATAGAGAAATACAAGAATGTGGTACTGATCTTTATCAAACGCAGATGGCTGGCATGGTCGCTGCTCGTTTGCTCTGTAGTGTTGCTTGTATTCCTGATGAACACAACAAAGACCAGTCTGGTGCCGGACGAAGACCAGGGTGTGGTATTCGTCAATGTAAGTACGGCGGCCGGTAGTTCGCTGACTACGACCGACGAAGTGATGGAACGCATCGAAAAGCGTCTGATGGATATTCCGCAGATTAAGCACGTGCAGAAAGTGGCCGGCTACGGATTGCTGGCAGGACAGGGAAGCTCGTTCGGTATGTTGATTCTGAAACTGAAACCGTGGGACGAACGTCCGAATGACGAGGATAATGTACAGGCAGTCATCGGTCAGGTGTACGGTCGTACGGCCGATATCAAGGATGCCAGTGTCTTCGCTATTTCGCCGGGTATGATTCCGGGTTACGGTATGGGTAATGCGCTGGAACTCCATATGCAGGATAAGATGGGCGGTGATATCAACGAATTCTTTACCACTACCCAGCAATATCTGGGGGCATTGAACCAGCGTCCGGAAATTGCGATGGCATATTCTACGTTCGATGTGCGCTATCCGCAGTGGACGGTAGAGGTGGATGCAGCCAAGTGTAAACGCGCAGGCATTACACCGGATGCGGTACTGAGTACACTGTCCGGTTATTATGGCGGTCAGTACGTGTCCAACTTCAACCGTTTCTCCAAAGTATACAGAGTCATGATTCAGGCAGACCCGCAATTCCGTCTGGACGAAACCTCACTGGACAATGCTTTCGTACGTATGTCGAACGGAGAGATGGCTCCGCTGAGCCAGTTCGTAACGTTGACACGCAGCTATGGTGCAGAGTCGCTGAGCCGTTTCAATATGTACAATTCCATCGCCGTGAATGCGATGCCGGCAGACGGATATAGTACGGGAGATGCTATCAAGGCCGTACAGGAAACAGCCGTACAGGCTCTTCCCAAGGGATATGGCTATGATTACGGAGGCATCACCCGTGAGGAAAATCAGCAAAGCGGTACGACTATGATCATCTTTGGTATCTGCTTCCTGATGATTTATCTGATTCTGAGTGCATTGTACGAGAGCTTTATCATTCCGTTCGCCGTGCTTCTGAGTGTGCCTTGCGGATTGATGGGAAGTTTCCTCTTCGCATGGATGTTCGGACTGGAGAATAACATTTACTTGCAGACAGGTTTGATTATGTTGATCGGTCTGTTGGCAAAGACAGCCATCCTGTTGACCGAATACGCTGCCGAACGCCGTAAGGCAGGCATGGGACTGATCGCTTCTGCGGTAAGTGCAGCCAAAGCCCGTCTGCGTCCGATTCTGATGACAGCATTGACGATGATCTTCGGTCTGTTCCCATTGATGTTGTCCAGTGGTGTAGGAGCCAATGGTAACCGTTCGCTGGGTACGGGTGTAGTCGGTGGTATGACGATCGGTACGCTGGCATTACTTTTCATCGTGCCTACTTTGTTTATCGCTTTCCAGTGGTTGCAGGAACGCTTACGCCCGGTGCAGAGCAGACCTACGGATGACTGGCAGATCGAGGAAGAAATCAAGGTGAGTGAAGAAGAAAAATCTAAAGCAGGAAAAAAATAATTGATGATGAAGAAAATATTAATCTTATCCGCAGCAACGCTCGTGTTGAGCAGTTGCGGTATCTACAATAAATACAAACCTGTATCGGAAGTCCCCGAAGGACTTTATGGAAGCGAAACCGTCGCTTCCGCCGATACGGCGAACTTCGGTAATCTCTCGTGGAGAGAGGTCTTTACTGACTCGTATTTGCAGAATTTGATCGATTCGGCTTTGGTACGGAATACGGATATGCAGACAGCGCATCTCCGTGTGAAAGAAGCGGAGGCTTCGTTGCTGACGTCCAAGCTTTCTTATCTGCCCTCTTTGTTTCTCGCACCGGAAGGAGCTGTGAGCAGCTTCGACCGTGGCAAAGCGACTCAGACCTACTCATTGCCGGTGACTGCCTCGTGGGAACTGGATATCTTCGGAAAGGTGACCACGGCCAAACGTCGGGCAAAAGCGGCCTATGAGCAGAGCAAGGAGTATGAACAGGCGGTGAAGACGCAATTGGTGTCTGCCGTGGCAAATACTTATTATACCTTGTTGATGCTCGACGCTCAATATGAGATTTCCGTGTCCACCGAAGCGGCATGGAAAGAGAGCGTGCGGACAGCCCGTGCCATGAAGAAGGCCGGTATGATGACCGAAGCCGGACTGGCTCAGACGGAAGCCACCTATTATAATATATGTACGGCAGTGCTCGACCTGAAAGAACAAATCAATCAGACGGAGAACTCAATGGCTTTGTTGCTAGCGGAAACACCTCACAAGATACAACGCGGCAAACTGGAAAACCAGCAGTTGCCGGAAGACTTCTCCGTAGGGATTCCTTTGCAGATGCTTTCCAACCGTCCGGATGTACGTAGCGCGGAGTTCTCTTTAGCGCAGGCATTCTATACGACGAATGCTGCCCGTGCTGCTTTCTATCCTTCCATCACGCTGAGCGGGAGTGCCGGATGGACAAACAGTGCCGGTAGCATGATTATCAATCCGGGCAAATTCGTTGCTTCTGCCGTAGCTTCACTGACGCAACCTTTATTTAACAAGGGAGTGAATATCGCCCAGCTGAAAATAGCGAAGGCACAGCAGGAAGAAGCCCGCCTCAGCTTTGAACAGACATTGCTGAACGCAGGTGTGGAAGTAAACGAGGCACTGGTGCAATATCAGACGGCCCGTGAGAAATCCGCTTTCTACGATAAGCAGATCACCTCTTTGCAGACTGCTGCCAGAAGCACTAGTCTGTTGATGGAACATAGTAATAATACTACTTATCTGGAAGTACTGACCGCACAGCAGACATTGCTGAACGCCAGACTTTCACAGGTAGCCAATCGCTTTACCGAAATCCAGGGCGTGATTACACTGTATCAGGCTTTGGGCGGAGGCCGGATGTAGGAGGATAGTATGAATCCTGAAAAAGTACGGTGTCAGATAATCGAATACACCAAACACGAGATGTATCTGCACGGTGCTGACGGACTGACCATGGATGACATAGCCAAGGGGATGAAGATGTCGAAGCGTACGCTTTACAAGCTGTTCCCCAGTAAGACTTGTCTGTTCCGCATCTGTCTTTCTGATTTCACCAACGGGATCAGAAGTTGTCTGAAACAAAGTCAGATGCGGATGGACAGTTCGTGTATGCAGGTGCTTTTTGCCACAGTGAACGGGTATCTCACGCTATTGCATTCGTTAGGAAAGACTTTATTGCTGGATATCGCCGCGAACGAAGATTACAGCGCTTCCTTCAAACGGGAAGAGGCCTTCTGGTTGCAGCAGTTTATCGACGTACTGACGCATTGTAAAATCTGTGGTTACCTGCTTCCGGGAGTCGATCCGGATCGCTTTGCGGCAGATTTGCAGGAGGTTATTTATCAGAGTTGCCTGCAAGGTACTCCGTATGTTGTTCAGCAGGCGCTGAACCATACTCTCTTACGAGGACTTTTTGAGGTGGACGGCATTCGGTATATTGACGAACACCTGAAACTGGATAAATTTAATGTTTGTGTATGAAAGGAAGGGCGTGTATTGCTTTTTAAGCAGGCACGCCTTTTTATTTGTTTGAAATGAGTTATTCTCTGAAATTCCCGATCATGTGATATATTAAGTTGTTTTTTAAATCTTGTCAATTAAACCCGGAGATAAGCAGAAAGGCAGTTAACCGTTGGCAGGTTAGTATAAACGCTTTTATTCTCATGCCCGTGAGAATATTTTCTCATCGCATTGAGAAATAATTCTCAAAGGCATGAGAACTTTTTCTCACTGTGGTGAGAATTTTTTCTCAAAGGCATGAGAATACTTTGAGAATATAGCAACTTGTATCATGCTATGTATTAATCGGATAGCAGTACAGCGGTATCTGTCTTATAACTGCTGTTTTATGACTGCTCAAAACGTTTAATTTCTAATAATGTAGTTCTTCGCTTGTTTGGTTAAGGCGGATGGACTGTCCTTTGTCTCCGTATGAAAACTTGACAAATGATCAATCTAAAGCCCTTTCACCACATCGACAGACAAACCCGTGCATTCTGCTATCACATCATCCGCTATACCTTTCTGCTTGAAATTGCGGGCTATCTCTATGGTTTGGTTGTGCTCTTTGAGCGCGGAGAACACCAGACCGGAAAGATATTCAAGTGTACTGTACAAGCGTTCCCGATTTTCCTTCCGCTGATAATCCACACTAAAAAATGTGGAACGCTTACGGTGTAATATCAGGTAATATGTTCCGGCAGTAAGAAGTCCCGCTATTATATCAATTGGGATACCCGTTCCTTCAAACAAATTTTTGTATTCTTCTATAGCCACTTTGTAATGCTTTTCCCTGCTTCGTGCCATACGTCTTGTGGTCGAATTGTCTGCTTCGAGTTCCCACACTAGCAAGTGCTGCATATCGGTATTGTCATATAAGTAATTTGCCAAAGCCTTTAAGGTGCTTTTCATGATGTCCTCGTTGGCTTTGTCTGTAGGGTGTTCTTCATCGAATAAATCGTGTAGCCAATAATCAGAGATGTATGCGTACTTATCCAGCAACCGCTCAATATTCTTATAGTTATTGAGCAGGACGGACATTTGTATGTCGGCTCTTTGCATAATATCCGTAAAGGTTATTTGCGCCAGACCTTTTTCACTTGCTAACTGCCGGATGGCATCAAACACGTCCGCTTCCAGTTCGGCGCGGGTACGGCGTGCACGTTTATTCTTCGATTGTTCCATGTTTACTTCTTTGTTGCATACAAAAGTATGAAAAATAAGTATAAGTCACTTATTTTCCTTTATAAAACAGATTTATGAAACGGTTCGGTCACCGAACAAATTTATTTCTATCTTTGTCTTATTAGTATTTAGAGAATAGAAAAACAAAGAACACTGGGGAAAGCAGAGTGGGTAAGGGAACGGCTTTCTCTACGAACGTATCTTTTGAGTATTATTTAAATCAGTAGAAAATGGGGAATTTAATTTCGTTTATGAAGGAAGTAGCCGATGGGCTGCGGGAAAGTGGGAATTTTGGGACTGCCCATATTTACAGGAGTAGCCTGAGTGCAATCCTTGCCTTTCATGGAAGTGATAAGCTTCCTTTCCGGAAAGTAAGTCAGGAGTTTCTTAAAAGTTTCGAATCGTATCTGCGTGGCAGGAACTGTAGCTGGAATACAGTTTCCACTTATATGCGTACGTTGCGTGCAGTGTATAACCGTGCGGTCGACCGCCATCTTGCGCCTTATGTGCCTCATCACTTCCGGTATGTCTATACAGGAACGCGCGCGGACAGGAAACGTGCGCTGGATAAGGAAGACATGGAGCGTCTGATGAAGGAACTTCCGAAACAGCTGTGTCAGGACAACAAGGAACTACAGCGTACTCGTGGTCTTTTCTTTTTAATGTTTTTACTTCGTGGGATTCCTTTTGTGGATCTTGCCTATCTGAAAAAGCATGATATCGATGGGAATGTAATGACTTACCGCCGTCGAAAAACCGGCAGGTTATTAACAGTGACTCTTGTACCGGAAGCTATGAAGCTGATCAAACAGTATATGAATACCGATCCTGCTTCTCCCTATCTTTTTTCGCTGATCACCAGTGGAGAGGGAACGGAAGCTGCTTACAAGGAATATCAGCTGGCATTGCGCAACTTTAATTATCAGTTAATGATTTTGAAACAGGTTTTGGGATTGACATCTGAAGTAAGCTCGTACACTGCCCGTCATACCTGGGCTACACTGGCAAGAGAAAGTGGGGCTCCTATTTCCATCATCAGTGCAGGATTAGGGCATACCTCAGAAGAAATGACGAGAGTATATCTTAAAGAATTCGATCAGGAAACGCTGGCACAGGTAAATCGTATTGTGACTAATCTGTTGTAATATGAAACATAAATTTGTTCTTCAAATTTTGTAAAACTCATATTTATAACTTATATTTGTAAACGGTATCTATTTTGTAATAGAGAGTATATCAATCGCTTAATAATAGCGATGTTGCAAAATAAGACTATTTTTTGCGAATAGCTATTATCAAAAAGTACATTAATACTCTCCTTTTGTACACTCTCGTAATTCTCCTTGAAGATTATTGGTTTTCGCCTGATAATGGTCTATCAGTTGCTTGGGAGTACAGCGAAAATGCTGTTTGAAGTAACGGTATAACTGAGCTTGCGATTCGAAGTTGCATACCTCCATTAGTTGCTTGACACATATGCCCGGTTCTATAACTTTCCCTAAAATACGTACCTTTAATTGTTTCATCATCCATTGTTTTGCGGTAATTCCGAATTCTTCTTTGAATTTAATAAAGAAGCTGGTTCTTCCTATATTTGATAGTGTAATTAACTCATCAAGATTATTTACTCTTGAATAGTTCTGCATGACAAAATCTCTGAACTCTAATTGCTTCCCAATGATAGGGTGAAAAAGTGTAGCAATTTCTTTTTTATTATAGAATCCCCTGAGTAGGAAGAAAAATTCACGTTCTATTACATTATGTAGGTATGTGCAGTTCATTTCATTCCTCAAACAGTGAACAACAGTTTCAAAGAACGGCATTAGTGGATAGCGCATGGGGATAGGGCTGAAATCATAGTTAATATTTTCACAAATAGAGCTCAAACCTTGAAATAAAAGTTTGTCACAGTTGCTTTGCGGTATATCAAATGCCATAGCCAACATTTGTGATTTGGCTGTTGCGGAAATCTTTATCATTGAAGATTTAGGTAACACTACCATCTCATTGCTATGAAATGTGTGGTTACAAAATTGGTTACAGTATACTGAAAAATCTCCTTTTAAAAAAAATAAAAGATAATTCTTGTGGGTATACTCTTCTTCTATGCATTTCTCTTTATCGAATTTAATATATTTGAATCCTGTACTAATATCTGTCATGTAATTTTTGCACGACAAATGTTCCCCTGCGTAAAGTAATCCATTGGGTGATTGTTCCCCTCTCATATCTTTCCCTTTTTTGATGACAACAAAGCGATTCTATTTCATTCTGCTTCATAATTGATTCAGTATGGTTTAATATAATCGATTTGTTGTCAATGTGTTATGATGAATAATTCTATAGCCTATTATGCATCTGCAGGGTATGAAACATAATGTATGGTATATGATTATGCGTAAATCCCTGCTAATCAATTGTATATATACAACATAAACATCTTTACTCTCTATTACAAAATAGAGAGTAAAGATATAGGAGAATTATATGTAATTAAAACGCTGTTTATCAGTTGATTGGGCGATTGTCTTGTTGTGGAATAGTATGGCTGTAAAATCAGGCCGGATGATTCTTATTAAATGAAAAGTAGAAAAACGACAGCACTTATTTGTTGGAAAAAGTGGATTATGGAATGAATTATTTTTTTATAGCAATAGCATTTTTAGTTGCGGTATTTATGGGGTGGATTATCACTCCTCAGATTTTACTCGTTGCTTTTAGAAAACGACTGTTTGATTCTGTTGGTGGTCGTAAAACCCATAACGGTATAGTACCGCGTTTGGGAGGAGTCGTGTTCGTCCCAGTGCAATGCTTTCTATTAGTGCTATCTATGTTTTTTATGTATAAGCTAGAAATGACGCCCCATCTTCAAGACCCATTTATACCTTTCCAATTTTTATTGCTGATGATTGGGTTGCTTATTCTGAGTATGGTCGGAGTGATAGATGATTTGATCAGGATTGATTATCGCAGAAAATTTGTAGCTCAGATTGTTGCTTCTTTATTTCTTCCGTTATCCGGACTCTGGATTAATGATTTGTATGGACTACTCGGAATAACTACTTTGTCTCCTTGGATCGGGATGCCTTTGACGGTATTTGTGGCTGTCTTTATTATTAACGCCGTTAATTTGATTGATGGAATCGACGGGCTTTGTTCCGGTTTGGTCGGTATGGGCGCTTTGGTTTTTGGTTTTTTATTTATTTATAATGGAGCATGGTTACATGCAGTTTTTGCCTTTATTACCGCAGGGGTGCTATGCCCTTTTTTCTATTACAATGTATTTGGCAAATCAAAAGGGAGGCAACGAATTTTTATGGGAGATACTGGTAGTCTGACGTTAGGACTTTCCATGGCTTTTCTGGCAATCAGCTATGCGATGAATAATCCATTGATAAAGCCTTTTTCGGAAGGAGCGATAGTGGTTTCTTTTGCAACATTGATTGTACCTCTTTTTGATGTGGTTCGTGTGGTATGGATACGCTATCGTAGCCATCAGCCGTTCTTCATGCCCGATCAGAATCATATACACCATAAGTTCTTGAGAATGGGGTTATCTCATTATGCTACAATGGCTCTTATTTTGGCTTTAGCATTTTTCTTAAGTTTCTTCAATATCATAGCAGTAGAGTATATCAGTAATAATATTGTGATTTTTATAGATATTGTATTATGGGTTGCTTTCCACTTATGGTTGGACAGGCGGGAACTCATTCGAACGAAACATGGGATAGTAAATGATTAAAAATAATAATATGAGAATAGCTGTTATTGGTGGTTCCGGATTCGTGGGTAGTCGTTTGATAGGTCTGTTACAGACTGTCCCGGACATTGAACTGCTGAATATTGACAAACAACAGAGTGAACTTTATCCTCATCTGACGCAACTAGCCGATGTGCTTGATGGACGCAAGCTGAAAGAACTGTTAGCGGGGATTGATCTTGTGGTTTTATTAGCCGCAGAACATAAGGATAATGTGACTCCGACATCACTTTACTATACGGTGAATGTGGAAGGAATGCGTAATACGCTTCAGGCTATGGAGAGTAATGGAGTTACACGGCTGGTGTTTACCAGTTCTGTTGCAGTTTATGGCTTAAATAAAGATAATCCATCGGAGTTACATCCAGCTGACCCGTTTAATGACTACGGTCGTAGCAAGTGGGAGGCAGAATGTCTGTTGCAGGAGTGGTATGATACGCATCGGGAGTGGAACATAAATATTCTTCGTCCTACGGTTATATTTGGAGAAGGAAATAGGGGGAATGTATATAATTTGCTGCGTCAAATCACTTCGGGAAGATTTCTGATGGTTGGAAATGGCGAAAACCGGAAGTCGATGGCCTATGTCGGTAATGTGGCATCTTTTATCACTTTTCTGATTGAAAATAAAAAAGAGGGATATAATGTATTCAATTATATCGATAAGCCGGACTTCACAATGAATGATTTGGTGTACCATGTCGGGGATGTGTTGAATAAGCATATTCCTACCACGCATTATCCCTATTGGCTAGGAATGTTTGGGGGATATTGCTTTGATACTTTGGCCATGATAACCGGGAAAAAACTATCAGTAAGTTCCGTTCGTGTGAAGAAATTTTGTGCGGTGACTCAGTTTGATTCTGTCAAAGTGCAGGAGTCCGGTTTTAGGCCGGCTTTCACAATGGAAGAGGGGCTGACACGGACGTTGCAATACGAATTTGGCTCCGAAGTCAGATCAGAGAGGTGCTGAATTGATAAACTAAGCTTTTTCCTGTCTTGAAAGAAAGAGAAGGGGGAAGAGTAGATATAATATAAAAAGTTAGGTTTATGATAAAATCAGGTTAGGAGTGGCAGTGCTACTTTACCTTTGCGCTACC
>ERZ833822.1997-NODE-1997-length-14167-cov-4.329649_pt1 | contig 14167 bp, 9 predicted proteins | sample MGYA00519913_ERZ833822 | MGnify/ENA primary metagenome ERZ833822 (study PRJEB31850, sample SAMEA3708746) | human gut metagenome | biome: human gut; feature: human-associated habitat; material: faeces | place: China | collected 2014 ... | reverse complement strand
TAAAAGCTTATGGGCAAGTTTTCCCGGACGTACGCCTGTCAAAATTCCCCACGGCATCACCAGACTGCACCTCACAGCCTGTCTCAGCACATCAAGCACCGCCAGCTTAGCGCAGCGCACCCATTCGCCCCGTACATCCTGTAAAATTGTAAATGGCCTGCTTACTCTTCTGGTGCCGTCTTCCGTCTGCAAAATCGCCACGCAGCCATCAGCTTCCTGCACGATTTTAAGCACATCAGTACTGTCAGACTGCGGTAAAATGTCAAAGAACGCGGCCATCTCAGCGACAGGCCGCGTTAAATCATAAGGTAAATTCTGCTCTAATCTATAATCACTAATCATCATCGTTTTTACTGCTCAGTTTCTGTTGGCCGAGGTTCGTCAGAACTATGCCATAATTCTTTATACAAGACCCGGTATACAGCAGCCACCGGCACGGCAAAGAGCATACCCAAAATACCATACAGCTTGGCACCGATCAGCAGGCTCAAAATCAAAACTACGGGATGCAGGTCGATTTTACTGCCCATGATCCGGGGCATCAGGATATTGCCGTCGATCTGATAAAAGACCAGATAAAACAGCGCTACCGAAAAAGCCGAAGAAGTATTTTGCGAATACGCGATAAATACCGCCGGCACAGCACCCATCAAGGGACCAACCACCGGCACAGTCTCGGCCATGACCGCCAGGAAACCAAAAACCAGCGGAAACTGGATCCCCAGTATCGCCACGCCCACAGTAATACACGCACCCGCGATCAGGCTCAGTTTACCAAGCCCTTGGATATATGCGCTCAGCGTTCTGCCGATCTCATCCAAAATATGCGCCACCTTCGGCTGCGTATCATAAGTAAACAAATTGATCATCATCAGACGCAGCTCACGCCAGTCCTTCAGAAAGTAAAAAGCTAAAAACGGAACGACGATCAAACCAACCAGATTGGCAATAATGTCCATCGTCGATTTAAACAAATTCCGGAGAATACCTCCCATAAAACCCATAACCCAGGTCATCGCATCGTCGATCAAAGTTTCAAAATTGTATGGCAGCCGTGGATACTGTGACGGATCCTTCAGTAACCAGTCCATATTAGTAGACTCGACTTTTGTCGTATAATCAGGCAGCTTCGCCACCAGATCATTGATCTGCCCGAACAAAGGCAGCAAAATAAAAGTAACGGCAAAAAACATAAACATGCCAAAAGCCATAAAGGCCAGGATGATTGCCACCACACGCGACAAATGGATAGTACCCTGTCCCACGGTGATCTTGGAAAACATATTCGACACCGGGTACAGGGCAAACGCCAGACCTATCGCTAAAAGAATAGGGAACAGAAACGTAGCGAGCTCGTATAAAATAAAGGATACGCCCGCCGCTACTGCCAATTTAAAAGTTGTACTGTTTCTCAGCAGCTTGATACTTTTGATCATTTTTTTGCTTACTTATTGCAGAAACGGATTTCTGCGCCTCTCCCATCCCACTGTAGTTGCAGGTCCATGTCCCGGCAAAAGCTTTGTTTCGTCAGGCAAAACCAGGATTTTATCTTTGATAGAATTCAAAATCTGTTTGTAAGAGCCACCCGGCAGATCAGTACGGCCGATAGACTCGGCAAACACCGTATCGCCGCAGAACACCACATCACCGCAGACAAGGCAAACGCCGCCGCGGGTATGACCGGGAGTTGCCAGCACTTTAAAATCAAGTCCGGCTTCGGTAACAGTTTCCCCATCCTTAAAAATTTTATCAGCAGGCGCAAAAGCTGCGTCCATACCCATATATGCCGAAAGATTGCTGGTCGCCTTCGTCAGCATCTCCGCATCTTCCTCACTGATATAAACTCTGGCTCCGGTAGCCTTACGCACCTCGTCCAGACCCATGATATGGTCGCTGTGACCATGTGTGACAAAAATCGCATCAATAGTGATACCTTCTTTTTTGATCGCGGCAACGATCCTGTCGCCGTCTCCGCCCGGATCAACAACAACACCGTGACCGGTAGCTTCGTTGACCGCTATATAGCAGTTAGTACCAAGCATACCAACTTCCATTTTTAAAACCTTCATGTCGAACCTCCTAAAAATTCTTTTTACTGTCTAATAAAATCGTTACTGGGCCATTATTTACAAGGCTCACAAGCATATGCGCCTGAAACTTCCCGGTGCCGACGCTAAGCCCCTTCGCCCGTGCACCGGCCACAAATTTTTCATAATAAGCATTGGCCATTTCAGCACCCGCCGCCTTATCAAATGACGGCCGTTTACCCTTGCGGCAATCGCCGTACAAAGTAAACTGTGAAACTACCAGAAGCCCGCCGCCCACATCTGCTACCGACAGGTTCATTTTTTCCTGTTCGTCCTCAAAAATGCGCAGACCAGCTACCTTATCAAGCAAATACTCCAAATCCCTGTCTGTATCTTCCTTCTCGACCCCCAGCAGTACTAAAAGGCCCTTGCCAACACTGCCTACCATGGCGCCTTCTGCCTCGACAGCAGCGCTGTCTACACGCTGTACAACTGCTCTCACGTCAGCCTCCCTGTCCGTTGGAAATCATTCTTTCCACACTGTAAACGCCTTTCATGCGTTTTATTTTATTCATAATATTATCCAGCTGTTCCAGATTACTGATATCAATACCCATACTGATATTCGCCATCTTATGCTTATCGATACGGCAATTCAGCGCATTGATATTCAGCTTCGATTCGCTCATCACCATCATAATATCAGCCATCATACCGGGCCTGTCGCCGGCAGAGATAATGATATTGACCTTATACAGAGAATCTGTCGCAATGTCCCAGGCTACCTCTATCAAACGGTTCTGCTCCTCAGGATTATTGCTCATTACATTGGGGCAGTCCCTGCGATGCACCGAAATACCGCTGCCGCGGGTGATATACCCGATAACCGGATCGCCCGGGATCGGATTACAGCAGCGCGCCAGTTTGACCATAATGCCCTCTTCGCCCTTGACTAAAATGCCATGACTGGACTTAGCCTTAGAACGGCGCGGCTTCAACTCGGCCAGCAGCTGCGACAGGTCTTTCGTTGTCGTCAGCTTCTGCTCTTTCTTATACAGCTCTACAAGCTTAGACATCACACTGTTGAGCGTGATCCCGCCATAACCGATAGTCGCCATCAAATTTTCTTCGTTCTCTAAACGCAGCTGGGCGCTGACGTCCTTCAGTTTATCACTTTTCAGCAAAATCTTGGTGTCATAACCCAGACGTTTGCATTCCTTTTCCAGCATTTCGCGGCCTTTGATGATATTCTCCTCACGCCGCTCCTTCTTGAACCAGGATTTGATCTTGTTACGGCTGTCAGAAGAACCGACGATATTCAGCCAGTCACGGCTGGGGCCTGCTGCCTGCTTCGAAGTAATGACCTCGACGATATCGCCGTTGCTGAGCTTATAATCAAGCGGTACGATACGTCCGTTTACCTTAGCGCCGACACAGCGGTTGCCGACATCCGTATGGATACGGTACGCAAAATCGATCGGCACAGCGCCTACCGGCAAATCAATAACGTCGCCGCGCGGCGTAAATACAAACACCTCATCGGCAAAAACATCCATCTTTACCGTATTCACGAAATCACGTGAATCGCTCATATCCTGATGCCATTCCAGCAGCTGACGCAGCCATGACAGCTTGGCATCAAAAGTTTTATCACCGCCGGCAGACGGAGCAGGCTTGCTGCCGCCGCTTTCCTTATAACGCCAATGGGCCGCGATACCATATTCAGAAATGCGGTGCATCTCAAAAGTCCTGATCTGGATCTCCAGCGGCTGCCCGTTGCCATACAGCACCGTAGTATGCAGCGACTGGTACATATTCGACTTCGGTACAGCAACATAATCCTTAAAGCGCCCAGGTATAGGACGCCACATGCTGTGCACAACGCCCAGAGTGCCGTAGCAGTCCTTAACGCTGTCTACCAGCACACGGATCGCCAGCAGATCATAAATCTCACTCAGTTCCTTATGGTCGCGCAGCATCTTTTTATGGATACTGTAAAAATTCTTGGGCCGCCCCTGGATCTCGCACGTAATATTCATCGAATCAAGATGCTCTTTGATCTCACCCATAGCAGAATGGACCATTGCCTCACGCTCGCGGCGTTTGACCTTGACCTGCTCGACCAGATCATAATAGATCTCCGGCTCCATATAACGGAACGCCAGATCCTCCAGCTCCCACTTAATGGTATAAATACCCAAACGGTGAGCCAAAGGCGCATATATCTCCATCGTTTCGCGCGAAATAGACTGCTGCTTATGCACCGGCATAAATTTCATCGTCCGCATATTATGCAGCCTGTCGGCCAGTTTTATCATAACTACGCGGATATCCTTGGCCATCGCCAGAAACATCTTACGGTAGTTTTCGATCTGCTGCTCTTCCTTGGAAATATACTCGATCTTGCCTAACTTCGTAACGCCGTCCACCAGATCGGCTACCTTCTGCCCGAAGCTCTCTTTCAGGGAATCCAGGCTGATCTCAGTATCTTCCACCACATCATGCAAAAAAGCTGCCGCCAAGGTCAGTTCGTCCAGCTGGAGCTGCGATAAGATCGTAGCTACCCCAAGCGGATGAATGATATAAGGCTCGCCCGACTTGCGGCGCTGGCTGGCATGAGCCTCAGCAGCCACGTCATAAGCCTTACGTACAAACTCCACCTGTTCCTTATTCAAATAGCTTTCGATCGTCGCAAAAAAATCCTCCACACAAACAACATTTCCTGTTTCAGGCATCTTAGCACTTCCTTATTTATTGAATCTGTTTCCCTGCCACAGCCCAATGATCTCCTCCGGACTGATCTGTATATTTCTCTGACAGCTTGCAAAAGCCGCCCGTCCCTCTTCCTGCAATCCCCTGAACGTCGGCGAATTCTGCAAATCATTTTTCTGCAAACTACCAAAACTGATCTTACCATGCTCATCACGGATAAAATCCAGCTCCTCAAACACCTTCAAGGCCTCCTCCGAAATATCGGTGGCCGACCGGAGCAAATCAGCCCTGTCGATAACGGCCTGCTGGCGCAGCGTATAGGCCAGTTCCTTATAAGCGTGTACCAGCCGGCTTCGTCCCGGATAAAGCTTTTCCAGCTCTGCGCACTGTTTATCAGCCTCAGCCCTGGTATATAAAAGCAGCAGCCGTTTACCGCTTCTATCAGGCACAGGCAAAGCACCGTTTATAAATATCTCCCGCTGCGGGAAATCATAAAAAATAATATTCTCTGCCGTCGCCTCGGCCTGCTCACCATAAGCAAGCACCTGCACGTCCGGCATCATACTTACAGATCCCGGCGCAAAGTCGGTGTTATTTACATATATTACTGTTTTTTTGCTTGTTTGTAAAATATTTTTCAGTACGGTTTCCTTGCTGACATTGCAGTTACGATAATCATAGACCTGCAGCGCCTGGTCAAAATCAACCACCTGCAGATTCACGCTTTCCTTATCCTTCCAGACGTTCAGCTTCGGCATAAACGCCAGATCGACAACCGCGTTATTATACAGGCAGGCCAAATCAGCCGCACCGTTCCACATAATACTGTGATAATTGTACTTGCCGTAATCGGTATAAAAACGCAGATGGTTATTATCACGTCCGAAAGCCTTGGGATAATGCACCACCGCATCCTTAAAGGCAAACAACGGCGGCTGGTTATCACAGCCCAGCGGTTCCAGCATCGCCAGTTCCCTGACCAGCTGCAGCGAAACCTCCTCGTTTTTATCCAGCAGACACTCTATCTTCAGGCGCGGCTGATAATCAGCAGGTTCCAACCGCCCCCTGACCACACCCAGAAAACGCTTTTTAAAAGACTCTACCCTGGCCGCGCGCAGCGTCAGACCAGCCGCCTGATGATGACCGCCAAACTGCAGCAGCAATTCGCTGCACTCGTTCAAAGCACTGTACAGATCCAGGGCCGGGATACTGCGGCAGCTGCCTTTAGCAGCCTCGCCGTCAATACTGATCAAAATCGTCGGCAAATGATATTTATCCACCAGCCTTGAAGCCACGATACCGATCACGCCGGCATGCCAGCCCTCTTTAGCCAGCACGATCGCCGTTTCGATCCGCTCCTGCTGTGCCAGCATCGCTTCAGCCTCAATAAATATCTTGCGGCTGATCTCCTGACGCAAAGCATTTTCAGCATTCAGCTGTTCGGCAACCATATCTGCTTTAGCATCATCGTCAGTAACCAAAAGCTCTACTGCCGACTGAGCGTGCTCCAAACGGCCTACAGCGTTCAGCCGCGGCGCCAGAATAAAGCCGATGTTCTCAGCCGAAATATTCTGCTGCGGACAGCCACTATGTTCAATAAGCTTCTGTAAGCCTACGATCCCGGTATTTTCCATCGCCGCCAGCCCCAGCTTCACCAGCGCGCGGTTTTCGCCGCGCAGCGGCACGATATCGGCTACCGTGCCCAAAGCCACAAGCTCGGTCAGCTCCGACCATAAGGGCTCCGTCAAATGCTGCATCTGATGCAGCGCCTGACACAGCTTAAAAGCCACGCCCACGCCGGAAAGATACTTAAACGGATATCTGCAGTCGCGCTGATGCGGATTAACGATCGCGTAAGCCGCCGGCAAAACATCCGGCGGCGTGTGATGATCGGTAATGATGATCTCCAGCCCTGCCGGGGCAGCAGCCACCTCGTCTACGCCGCTGATACCGCAGTCAACTGTCACCAAAAGCGTCGTACCTGCTTCGGCCAAAGACGCCAGCGCTTCGTTGTTCAGTCCGTAGCCTTCATTTTTTCTTTTGGGGATATACGTGTTGACCTTGGCGCCAAGCCCCTGCAAATACAAATACAGCAATGAACTGGCGCTGATACCGTCAACGTCATAATCGCCATAAACAGTGATCTGTTCACCGTTTTTTACAGCCTCTAAAATACGCTCGGCGGCCTTCTGCATATCCTTCATCAGCAAAGGCTCATGAAACGGCTGTTCGCTGCCGAACAAAAATTCTCTGATCTCTTCTTTTTCCCTGACGCCCCGGTTCAGCAACACGCTGACCACCACAGGCGAAACCCCCAGATCGGCAGCTATGCCTGCAGCATATTCTCTGTCACACTTCTGCAACTGCCAAATCTTTCGTTTCCTCATTCGTCTGCCGCCGTTACTGCCGGTTCAGCCTTAGCAGCAGCTTCTTTATGTAATTTCTGCGTATGCATCAGCATCGCAACCTCCTCACGCAGCTTGGCATTGTCCTTTTGCAGGGCCGCCATCTCTTCGCGGGTCTTTTTATCTTGCAGATAATGCTTCGCCTTCATCATCAGGGTAAAAAACAAGGTTGCCAAAGCACCCAGCAGGGCCGAACCCAGAATAACGATCACTAAATTCGTCTGCATCGTCCATACAGCAAAATTAAGCGACACGCTAACAGCATTCTGCACTGCAAACACAGCCACAATAACACTGATAAATAAAGTAAAAAACAAATATGGCATTTTCTTCAGCTCCTAACCTCTACAAATTTTTATAACAGTAATTATTCGAGAATTTACCTCAAAATCCCTGCTTTTTCCTTCAATATTAAATAAAAAAAGTAATAATCATACATTTTATATCAAACTTTACTAAATAAAAAACGCCTACTGCCGAAGCAGTAAGCGCTTAATTCTGTTATCAAAGCTGTGTACATCACAGTTTCAGTGCCGTCTCCACCGCTTTTTTCATATCGGCAGATTCGATCACTTCCTGATGCAGGATCGGCATTTTCTCCATCGCCAGCATTGGCTCCGGTATAGGCAAGCCGCTCAAAGCATGCAGCTTACGCAAACCGTCAAACGGCTCCAGTTTAGCGTCCTCCTCACTGCCGGCAGCTTCCAGCACCACATCACTGAATTTATACGGACTGGCCGTAGAAAGCACGATACAATATGTATCATCGCTGGATACCAGGCGATACTTTTCGCAGGCCCGCCAGGCTACCGCAGTATGCGGGTCCATCAAATATTCATTATCATTGAAAACGCGCCCGATGGTTTCCTTCGTTTCCAGCTCATCGACCCAGGCTCCAAAGAATTCTTCCAGAATCCTGTTGTTGACCTTTTCTCCGACATTATAAGTTCCATTGGCCGTCAGCTGCTGCATCCATTCCGACACCTTTGCGGCATCGTCTTCAGTAATGCTGTACAACAAACGCTCCAAATTGCTTGAAACCAGAATATCCATCGACGGCGAAACAGTTTTATAAAACTCGCGGCGTCTGTCATAAATACCGGTATTGATAAAATCGCTCAGAACATTATTGCTGTTGGAAGCGCAGATAAACTTTGCCACCGGCAGTCCCATAAGCTTGGCATAATAGCCGGCCAGGATATCACCAAAATTGCCGGTCGGCACAGCAAAATTGATCTTTTCACCCGCTTTGATGCGGCCATTGGCCACAGCATCGCTGTAAGCGCTGAAATAATACACGATCTGCGGTACCAGACGCCCCCAGTTGATCGAATTGGCCGAGCTGAACACATAGCCCTTTCTCTGCAGCTCCTCTTCCAGCGCAGTATCGCCGAAAAGCTCTTTGACGCCGCGCTGAGCATCGTCAAAATTGCCCTGGATGCCGATAACGCGTACGTTATCACCGGCCTGCGTCAGCATCTGGCGTTTCTGGATCGCGCTTACGCCGTCGTCAGGATAGAAAACGATGATCTCGGTATCCTTTACATTAGCAAAGCCTTCCAATGCCGCCTTGCCGGTATCGCCTGAAGTAGCCACCAAAATCACCACTTTATTGCTCTCGCCGGTCTTGGCTATCGCTTTCGTCAAAAGATGCGGCAGAATCTGCAGCGCCATATCCTTAAAGGCCGAAGTCGGGCCATGCCATAACTCCAGCACATCCGTACTTTCATTCACCTTACGCAAAGGCACAGGTTCAGCGCCGAATTTAGTCTGCGAATACGCAGCATCGGCACATTCAAATAATTCTTCTTTAGTATAATCGGTCAAAAACAGCGATAAAATCGCCACAGCCCGTTCTTTATAAGTCATACTGCGCATGGACACAATCTCGCCCAGCGAAAGTTCCGGGAATTTCTGCGGTACGAACAGACCGCCGTCGTCAGCCAGACCACGGGTAATAGCATGCGCCGAGCATACCAGGTCAGTTTTGCCGCGGGTACTTACAAATAACATTGCAGGAACCTCACTTTCATTAATTCACTACGGAGAAATCATACCACATTTGTATTTTCCAAACAAGTATTTTCTATGTATTTAGAAAGTCAAAGACGCCACAACAGCCCGTGTTGCCTGCTGTAAATCAGCCGGAGCTGCTACGATCTGCATACCGCGCACACCGGCGCTGACAGCTATCTCGTCCCAGCTGTTGCTGCTGGCATCCATATATACAGGATAATTCTTTTTAGCCCCCAATGGCGAACAGCCGCCGCGAATATAACCAGTCAGCGGCAGTACCTCTTTTAAAGGCACCAGCTCGGCCCGCTTATTACCGCTGGCTTTAGCCAAAGCCTTCAGGTCCAGCTCGCCGTCACCCGGTATACAGGCAAAAATAACTCCTGTTTTATCACCGCGCACTACCAGCGTTTTAAAAACCTGGGCTGCTGGCATTCCAACCTCGGCCGCTACATGCACAGCGTCCAGATGCTCCTCGTCCACAGTATATTCCATCAGGCGGTACGCGATCTTCAGTTCATCAAGCCTGCGCGCCGCATTGGTTTTTTTCTGTTTCATAACTTCCTGCCTCCTCTGGAAGTGGCATAACCGCCTTCCTTCTGCTATAATAACATCATAGGTTTTTAAACGCAAATACAAAAAGCTTTCAGCAAACTTTAAAAGAGGTGTACTGTGGCACTTAAAATAGCCTGCGGGCAAATAGAAATCATTGCCGGGCGACCGGACCTCAACACTAAAAAGATCCTGCGCCATATGGATATGGCCTGCCAAAACGGCATCGACATCCTGCTGCTGCCAGAGCTGGCAGTACCGGGCTACTTTTTAGGCGACCTGTGGGAGCAAACAGCCTTCATCGAAGACTGCGCCTCTTACGGCGACGAGATCATCGCCGCTACGGAAAACTGCGGCGAGCTGTGCGTAATCTTCGGCAATATCGCCGTCGATAACAGCAAACGCAATGAAGACGGACGCGCCCGCAAATACAACGCCGCCTTTGCCGCGCAGCACGGCAAGCTGCTGACTAACGGCACCCTGCCCTATGATTTTATCGTAAAAAATGCCCTGCCCAACTACCGCGAATTTGATGACAACCGTCATTTTTACGGCTTACGGCAGCTGGCTCTGGAACTGGATAAACAGGTTGCCGGGCTGCACCAGCCGCTCACTGTCACCGCCCACGGCGAAACCGTCAAACTGGGCCTGATGCTATGCGAAGACGGCTGGACCGAAAACTACTTTTTAGATGTGCCTCAGCTGCTGGCGCAGCATGGCGCCGAACTTTTATGCAACATCTCCTGCTCCCCCTTCAGCATCAACAAAAACAGCAAACGGCACCGGCTTTTCGGCAGTGCCGCGCAAAAAGCCGGCATCCCGCTCATCTACTGCAATAATGTAGGTATCCAGAACAACGGCAAAAACATCTTCACCTTTGACGGCTGCAGCTGTGTTTACGGCTCCGACGGCTGGCTGCTCACCGATGCGCCCATGTATGCAGAAGCAACGCTCTGCGCCGGCTGGGACAGCAAAGCCAAAGCTATCGACACCAGCGGCATCACCTCTGATCCCCGCAGTGAGATCGATGAGGTTTATCATAGCCTACGCTACGGCTGCCAGCGTTTCCTTGAACAGGCAGGCATCGGCAAAATGACCATCGGACTTTCCGGCGGCATCGACAGTGCCGTCACCGCCGCCCTGTTTGTCGACATCCTGGGTCCTGACAACGTTCTGCTGGTCAATATGCCCAGCCGCTACAACTCGCCCATGACACAGACGATCGCCGAACAGACAGCTCAGTCACTGGGGGCCAACTATACCGTTATCCCTATCACCGAAAGCTGCCTGCATACCAGCGAACAGCTTACACAGACACCTATCCACAGTTATCATCAGCACCGAGATTTTCAACTTACAATCTCGCCGCTGATTTACGAAAATATTCAATCACGCGACCGCGGCTCCCGCGTCGTAGCAGGCCTGGCTGCTGCCTTTGGCGGCGCCTTCTCCTGCCGGGCGGCGAGTTCTCGTTCCAGCGTGACGGCGGGGTTTTCCATCAGCAGCTCGACCGCCGCGCCGTCCGCGAAGCTCTGGCGCAGGAAGGATTCGTTGGCGGTGTTTTCCAGCAGGCGGCGCACGAGATAGGCCATGCCGGGGATCAGCTTTCCGTAGGGGCAATAGAGGCGCACACGGCCAGCCACGTTGCGCAGGCCCTTGCGTACGGGTTCGGCCATGCCGTAAAGCACCTGAAATTCATAGCGTTCTTCGGGAACGTCCAACTGCCGCGCATACTCCATGACCGCCGCGATGCTGCGCACGTTGTGCGATGCGCACGCGAAATAGACGATGTCGTGGTTCTCGAGGATGAGGCGGGAAATTTTCTCATGGGCCAAGTCGCTTTCGGGCTTGTGCGTCCACACCGGGACGGGCCAGTCGCACTGCTTCGCGAACACGGTTTCCGCGTCCCAATACGCCCCCTTGACCAGCCGCAGGGCGATGGGCAGCTTTTCTTTCCTAGCCCAAGCGATGAGATCACGGACAGCCTGTTCCGTATCCTTCAGATAGGCCTGCTGGACAAGGCAAAGATGCGGATAATGGCGGAATTCCGGGGCGGAACGCAGGCGCTTGAACAGCTCTACGGTGATTTCGCGGTATTTGAGCTGTTCCATGTCGATACACATGAACCCGCCCATATCGATGGTTTTCTGGTAGAGGGGTGCCAGCCGCCGGTAGATGCCTTCCACGGAATCCTCCAGCGCTACGGGGTTCGCCCGTGAATAGAGGGCCGAAGGCTTGATGGAGATGTTCACCTTGGGCATGGATCCCCAATCCATCCCGTTGTCAGGCCCGTTCCCAGACAGGGCGGGCCATTTCTTCTGCTCCTCCGCCAGCGCGTCCAGTACCTCATGGTAACCGGCGGCATAGGCGTCGCTTTCCTCCTCGTTGACCGAGGCTTCGCCGAGCAGGTCGACGGTAAAGGCGAAGCCGTCCTTGCGCAGTTTGGCCAGCCCTCCCATCGCTTCCTTGACGTTCTGGCCGATGATGAACTGGCGGCCCATGCTCTCGATGTTGGAACGGATGGCCCCGCCCATGATTTTGGCGGTCAGCGCGCCGCCGAGCCCGGCCTTCCCCGCGCCCCAGCGCAGGACTGAGGGCACTTCGGAGCCGCTGGAGGCGAAATACTCGCGGATATGCCGCAGCAGGGATTCCGAGGTGTTCAGGTAGGGCAGCACGTCCACGAAGCGGAACAACTGCACCTTGAAGTCCTCGTTTTTCATGGACCAGTCCATGACTTTTCCAGTCCACCAGCCCTTGTTGAAGATGGAAGGGGCCTCTCCGCTGATGCTGTTGAAGAATTCTTGCCCACGCTCTACGATTTTCTGTTCAATCTGCTGATCCATGAAGAACTCCTTTCGCATTGAAACGGGAAGTATGTCGTCGGATCACAAAAAACTGTCGAGGCTGGCACCCTCGGAAGCTCACCTCCCTGCGGCCAGAATGGGGCAGGATACCTGCACCGTAAGGAAAACGTCCCGCAATGCCGCTCAAAGCCGCATAAAGGGCGTTATAAAAAGGTATAAAGAAAGGCACTGCCTCTCCTGCAATCATTATTGGAGAGACATTATTCCTTATAATGATTGTTAATGTAAAACGCTCACTTGATCAATCTGAATAAAAAAATCACATAAAGAATGAGTGCCAAAGAATACTAATAAAATCTTTTTCCGAAATTTTCATACCGGATACTTATCATATGGATATTTTCGGCGGTTCTTTTTATATTTTTGGCAGGTATCTTTAGTCTTGAATGGATGTGTTCAAGAACCCATACTTCAAATCCATGAACAACTTTATTCTTTGCATAAAACCAAGGCAGTTGGAAAACACTATGCCGTTTATGGACACTTTCCTCCATTTCAGGGAAAGAACGGCAAGCAGCAGACGGGGAGCCGTATCCGGTGCCGACCGTGAAAAGGTTGGCAAGAAGCGGAACAATGAAAGCCCGGATAGTGCCATCCCTTCACGGAGCGGGGAGGCCCAGCGGCTCGGGAAGCCTTGCCCCCATGCGTAATGGGAAAGAAGCCGAGCCTTGCTGACGGCGACAAAGCTCTCCGCTCAAAGCAGCTTTTGCGCAACGACGCTTCCGAAGGAGCCGAGTTCACGGATAACGGTTACGCCAGCCTCCTCAAAGGCCGCGATCTTGTCCTCGCCCCGGCCCGACGTGCCGCTGATGATGGCCCCGGCATGGCCCATGCGCTTTCCGGGTGGGGCGGTCAGGCCCGCAATGAACCCGAATACCGGTTTCGGATAGCGGCTTGAGCGGATATATTCGGCCGCGCGCTCCTCGGCGTCGCCGCCGATTTCCCCGATGAGGCACACGGCCTCGGTTTCCGGGTCGTCTCCGTACAGCTTGAGCAGGTCCACGAAGCTCAGCCCGTGGATGGGGTCGCCGCCAATGCCGACACAAGAGCTTTGCCCGAGCCCCGCCGCCGTGAGCTGGTGCACGGCCTCATAGGTCAGCGTCCCGGAGCGGCTCACCAGCCCGACGCCGCCGGGGCGGTGGATGTAGCCGGGCATGATCCCGACCTTGCACTTGCCGGGGCTGATAATGCCCGGGCAGTTGGGGCCCACGAGCAGCGTGCCGCGTTCCCTGAAGAAGGCTTTCACCCGCACCATATCCAGAACCGGGACATGCTCGGCGATGACCACCACGAGCCGGATGCCCGCCTCCGACGCTTCACAGGCCGCGTCCGCCGCCAGCGCCGCGGGCACGAACGCCACACTGACGTCGGCCCCTGTCCCGCGGACGGCCTGTCTCACCGAATCGAACACCGGCACGCCGAGCGTGGGCTGCCCGCCCCGCCCGGGGGTCACGCCGCCGACCACGCGAGTCCCGTAGCGGATCATCCGTTCCGTATGGAACTGCCCTTCCCGGCCGGTGATGCCCTGCACCAGCACCCGCGCTTCCGGGGCCGTGTCCGGGGCCGGGCTTCCCTGGGCGGCAAGCACCTCGGC
>ERZ833822.1996-NODE-1996-length-14171-cov-11.338339_pt1 | contig 14171 bp, 10 predicted proteins | sample MGYA00519913_ERZ833822 | MGnify/ENA primary metagenome ERZ833822 (study PRJEB31850, sample SAMEA3708746) | human gut metagenome | biome: human gut; feature: human-associated habitat; material: faeces | place: China | collected 2014 ... | reverse complement strand
GATAATGTGTATCAGTATCTCCAGGGGACGACGTGCGGATGTAAAGGTTTGTTTCATAAAGACAAAGATAGTTTTTTATTCGTATCTGATTGCCTCAATCGGATCTAAATCTGCAGCTTTTTTTGCAGGATACCAACCGAAGAAGACTCCGGTGACGGTACAGACAGCGAAAGAAAGGAAAACGCTCCACGGCTGAATATAGATAGGCCAGTGGGCCACGCTTTTCACTATCCAACTGGCTCCGCAGCCGATAATGACTCCGATGATACCTCCGGTGATACTGATCATGATCGCTTCGATAAGAAATTGGCTCAGAATATCGACGCCTCGTGCTCCGACGGACATACGCAGACCGATTTCACGGGTACGTTCCGTGACGGATACATACATGATATTCATGATTCCGATACCGCCCACTACCAATGAAATGCCGGCGATACAGGCAAGCAGGGTTGTCATCAAGTCGGTGGTAGAGTTCAGCATTGTACTCAATTCTTGTTGGGTACGGATCGTGAAGTCATCGTCGTCCGAGGTTTTTAGCTTATGATTGCGGCGAAGAATTTCGGTGATTTCTTCCGTGGCATAGTCCGTCATATCTTCAGTGAGGGCAGAAGCAAAGACGCCTTGCAGGTAAGTGACGGCGAGCAGGCGTTTCATCACTGTGGTGTAAGGCGCAAGCACGACGGCGTCCTGATCCTGTCCCATAGAGTTGTAACCTTTCGATTTGAGCACACCTACCACGCGAAGCGGTATTTTGCTGAAACGGATAATCTTTCCCACGGGATCACTACCGTCCGGGAAAAGGTTATCTACGATTGTCTTTCCGATAACGCATACTTTGGCGGAGCTTTGTATATCGGCTTCGGTAAACATCTGTCCATTTTCGACAGTGAGCTGACGGATGTCGAGATATTCTGTTCCTACTCCGTTGACGGAGGCAGGGTAGTTATTGTTTCCGGCGATGAGCTGTCCGGACGAAGATACGTTAGGACTAATGGCAGACAGGAAATTTGTCTCATCGCGTAAGGCTTCGTAGTCCGCCAGTTTCAAGGTCTGCATCGCAGAGGGATCTTGCCGGACACCTCCACGCATATCAGCTCCCGGGTGAATCATTATCATGTTCGAGCCCATTTCGGATATCTGCTGTTGGATACTTTTCTTCGAGCCTTGTCCAATGGCAAGCATCGTGATGACGGATGCGACACCGATAATGATGCCAAGCATGGTAAGGAAAGCGCGTAGCTTGTTGTTTGCCAACGCTCGGAGAGCTATTTTAAATAAATTGGTTCCATTCATGTTTAAAAGCTTATAACTTTAATTAGTCTTCCTCATTTTTCGGCAATGCAGCCAGCGCTTCGGCGGCAGACAGAATCTTCGTATTGACCGTATCTTCCGTTATATGACCGTCGCGCAACCGTATATTCCGGCTACTGTATTGTGCGATTTCGGGATTATGCGTTACGAATATAATTGTACGTCCTTCCGCGTGAAGTTTCTGAAATAGGACAAGTATCTCAAAAGAGGTACGGGTGTCGAGATTTCCGGTGGCTTCGTCGGCAAGGATAACGGCAGGATTGTTCACCAGTGCGCGGGCGATGGCTACACGTTGCATCTGTCCGCCGGACATTTGGTTCGACTTATGTTCGAGACGGTCGCCCAGTCCCACCGCTTGTAGAGACTCGATAGCACGGCGGCGACGTTCGGAGGCACTGACGGCGGAGTTGTACATCAGCGGCAACTCCACGTTTTCTACTGCCGTTGTTTTGGGGAGGAGGTTGTAGCTCTGGAACACAAAACCGATTTTCCGGTTTCTGAGTACCGCCCGTTGAGGTTTGCTCATTGTGCGGACGGAGATTCCGTCGAGCAGATACTCTCCGCTGGTTGGGGTATCCAGACAGCCCAATGTGTTGAGCAGCGTGGATTTTCCCGAACCGGAAGTTCCCATGATAGTAACAAACTCTCCTTCGTTGATAGTGAAAGAAACGCCTCGTAACGCATGGACGGTTTCTTCTCCTACCTGAAAGTCACGTTTGATATTTTGAAGTTCAATTACTTTTTTCATCTTTTATTCTTTATTTCTCATTTGCAAAATGTCTGCTGGTTTTCAGAATCGATTTTGCATACTTCTCGGATTTGCGCAAAGTTTATTTTAGCCTGTTTTAATGTGAGTTCGATATAACAGCTATCATCCGCATGTTTTCCCCTCTGGGAAGGAGGGGAAAACAAAGGGCGGGGTGGTAGGTGCGGCCATTTGCTTTTAATCGTAAGGCAGTATATTTCATATACCTATATATTCACCTACCACCTCCCCCTACGGGTACTCCTCCTTCCCGAAGGAGGAGAGTTAGGATACTATTGACTTTTTAGTCAGCCCCTACCCACAGGGGGAGGTGATAGGTGAGCACCCCTCCCCAAAATAAACTAACCCCTATTGAAAACCAGTTTATTGTTTATAGTTTATAGTTTCTTATTTCACCTTTTGTGTCTTCAAGCGGATGACCGTGAACGAATAAGCAGGCAATTCCTGCTTAAAGCTGGTTCCTGCCTCTATCGTATCCGTCACCGGAAGCGGAGTCGCCTCGGGTGCACCTGCCAGTACAGTCCGCGTAGCGGAAGACTGGATACCATCCATTCCCGGCAACCGGACATCGGTCTCTATGCTGACGGGCAACAGATTGACTAACTTCACAATCACATCCCCCGTCTTACTGTCACGAACGATGGAAGAACCAACACGGAGTTTTACGCGACTGTCCTGATTATCAAGGTTTACCTGTGAAGGGATGTAATGGTCGCCTGCGTGCTGACCGTAGAGTTTCTGCACATAGTAACCCGTTGTCGGTCTTACTTCCCGATTGTTGAAGTAGATCAAGTCCGGATTCCACTGCGTCCGTCCGTCTTTTGCCAGCAGAGGAGCATAAGAAGTCATGTGCACTACGTCTCCATTCCGTTCCAAAGCAGCCAGATAAAGCGCTTCGGTCAAAGCAGTTTCCATATTCGCTCTGCGTCCGGAGATATGAGTGGCATATTCGCCCAGATATACTTTCGTTTTTTTAGAGCGGTCGTACTTGTCATAGAAGTCCTGATTGTGCAGGAACCATCCCGGAGACTGATAATAATGTTCGTCTACCATCGGAACACCGAGTTTGTCCGCCAGTTTCCAGCCTTCCACATAGTCTGTTCCCTCATTGAAAGGGCCTACCGTACCGACAACGATCATCTCCGGATACTTCTCTTTGATAGCAAGGTATATCATCGTGAAACGTTCTTCGAAGACATCGGTGATCAAGTCTTCATTGCCGATGCCGATATATTTCAGATTGAAAGGCTTCGGATGACCGGATTCGGCACGTATCTTGCCCCATTTGGTCTTCCTTGCATCACCGTTCGCCCATTCTATCAGGTCGAGAATATCCTGAATGTAAGCACCCATTTCACTCATCGGGATACCGCCTTGCTGACCGCCCCTCAAATCGCCATGACAGGCGGAGTTCTGACAAGGAACACCTGCCGCCAGTACCGGAAGCGGTTCCGCACCTATGTCTTCGCAGAACTGGAAGTATTCATAATAACCCAGTCCCATGCTCTGGTGATATCCCCAAAGGTTACGGGCAGGTTTACGGGCTTCCAGCGGTCCGATAGTATTTTTCCATTGATAGATGTTCTTCAAACCGTCTCCATGAGCCACGCAGCCTCCGGGGAAACGGACAAAGCGCGGGTGCATATCGGCAAGTGTCTGTGCAAGGTCGGGACGCAAACCGTTCTTTCTGCCTTTGAATGTATTCTGCGGGAAGAGAGAAATCATATCCAGTTCAATTTCACCTGCCGATTGCGGGCGAAGTTCCAGACGGGTATCGGCGGACGTTTTCGCTGTCAGCACTGCTTTATACGTTTTCCACGAACGGGAAGAGACGGTAACTGTCGTTTCACCCTGTACGGTGCCGTCGGCATCTACGAGGCGTACCAGTAGTTTTCCGGACTTGCTGCCTTCCGGGATACGGGCAAACAAGGAGAAATCATATTTCTCGCCTGCTTTAAGGGCGATTCCGTCAAAACCGGTGTTGGTCAGAGCGGCTCCCGGCTGGTTCGTCTTCAAGACGGCATAATGCGGATTGTTCGGATGGATAGGATCCGAAGTCGATATGGTAAAGGTGGCGTTTTCTCCTTCCAGCTTCCATGAATGGGTGCTGTTCCAGTTCTTGTCCCCTTCACGGTCGGACGGGTCGTATTCGAAGTCCCGGTTCTGGATCAGTTCGGCATACAGGCCGCCGTCGGCGGAGTAGTTGATGTCTTCGAAGAAGATACCCATCAATAAATCGCTGATTTCTTTTGTTTCTTCCGGTTGTGCTGTGACGGTGGCTTTGATCGGTTTCAGTCCGGCAAAGCGTTCTTTATCTTGTACAGGGCGTTCGCCATACAGGGAGTTACGGTATTGGTTCCGTTCGTACGTCCGGGTCAGTCCGTCCACTACCGACCAGGGCACTTGGCTGACGGTTCCCGTTTCTTCGTGTCCGGCAATCTTTGCTTTGACTCTTGTTCCTTCAAAATCGGAAGTCGTACGGGGATATTGCTGGGCTTCCCAGTAGATCAGGTCTTTTGATCTGGCCTGACCGTATCCGTCGTGGTCGTTCAACTTCCAGATACAGAGCCATTCTCCGCCGGGAAGTTGTTTCAGATTCGGGTCGAGCATCTTCTTCTGCGATCCCCAACGGCCGTAATCGCAACGAAGATAGCCGTAGTTTTGTCCTATTTCAAACCAATGTTTCCCGTCCATGCTCCATGCAAAGCGGAGTCCGCTACGGCCGTCGTCACCTCGGGTGGCGTAAGCAAAAAGGGATACTGAATCGGGAGTAGCAGTCGTTTCATGCATTGCGGCAAATGCGGCCGGCTGCAACGATAGTAGTAATACACTAAATAGTAGAAGTAAATGTTTCATGGTATAAATTATAATATAAGATCTCTGCAAAAAAGAGTACGTATTCACTAAAAAAGGTCTGATACTCTGTTATTTCCTGTTTTCCCAATGACTTCTCAGTTTGGCGGCTTCTTCTTTTGTCAAATGGATCACCGCGCCGTGTTTGGGCGACGAGAAATTAGTCGTCTTCATCACTCCTTCGTTGAAACGTCCCAGGTTCTTGAAATTCACGAAGTCGGAAGTCTCGATGAAAGCGAAGTTATGGGGGGTGATGCCGTAGACGTCGTACATCAATACCCATTTGTCTTCGCCGATACGCTTCCAGAGGTTGGGAGCTTCGCAGGCCCTGGGTTCGAAGTCGTACCAGCGAGGGTCATATTCGTAATCACCGTTGATGCGGTCTGACACGGCCTGTTTGATTCCGGCGCCTCCGTCGTGCGAAACGTAGAACATGCGATACCGGTCGCCTACCTTGGTGATGTCACCGTCGATAGCCGATATTTTCTCGTTGGGATACTCGAAGAGGATTTGCGGGAGTGTCTCTATCCGGTCGAAGTCATCGTTGACATAGACATAGTACAGTTTGTTCGCCTCGTTCTTGAAACGCATGGTGAAGTAAATCATCAGTTTACCTTTCTTGTCATCGTAAGTCACTTCGGGCGCCCATACGCAGCCGATTTCACCCAAGCCTGCCGATAACAGGTCGAAACGGGCATTGGTACGTTTCCAATTGATCAGGTCCCATGATTTCATCAGTACGAGTCCGCGGTTGTTTCCCCACCCGTATTCTTTTCCGTCACGTTCCCATTCGGTATCACGGAAGCCGTCTTTCTGCGCATAGATGTGCAGGTCGGTCATGGAAAGGTAGAAAGCTCCGTCCGGTCCGCGGAAGATGTGCGGGTCACGGATACCTTTTTGCAGGGCGATGGTATCTCCGGCGATCACCGGTTTGCCGTCGTTCAAGGCCGTAAATGTATATCCGTCGTCACTGACGGCCATATAAAGGCTGTGCGTCTCGTCTTTATGGAAGACCATCAAGTAAGCCCCCATGTCCTTTTCCTGCGGGATGGCGTTACGGTAACGGAACTGACGGAAGCCGGCGCTGCCTTTTCCGGAGGAAAGCAGTCCGATGCGTAAAGCGTAGAAGCCGCCGTAGTTGTTATGGTGCAGCTGAGATACATCCATGTTTTCTACCAGCGTAGTCCATTCCTTGCCGTCCTTGCTGACTGCCATCCGGACACTGTTTCCCTGATTCTGTATCTTGGCGAGGAAGCGTTTGCCCAACTTGTTAGGGAGGGTAAAGCTGTTTTCCGCGTTTCTGTAGATAGTGAAGTTCTTTCCGTCGGACACGACTCCAGCGTATGCCTTTTCGCTGTAATATAGAAGAAGTCCGGCTGTGTTACCCTTGCCTACGTTGACTTCCACCTGTGTTTCGTAATTCTTGTCTTCGGCGGTGGCCAGCAGTAAGCGGGCATCGGAAGGGGTACTTCCTTTCGCATCTATCCATAAGGTCTGTTTCTTGAAGCTGAGCGACTGAGGGGCATATTCTTTCCAGAAAGTCCATTGGAGTCCCGGTTCCGGTCCTTCGAAGTCATCCGAGAGGCTGAGTCCGTGTTTGATGGACGGATCGGTCTTGATGGGAGTGGCGGTGGATTTGGTACGATACCATCCGTCGGCGGTCCATTCAATCGGTTCGATGAGGGTGGAGCGTCCCAGGGTGTGATAGCCTTTGGCATAGGCATGATATACGATCCACCAGTTGCCGTTCACATCGTCGATCAGTGTGCCGTGTCCTTTCGACCACCAGTTGTCATGGGCACTATAGGTATGCACTACCGGATTATAGGGAGAATTTTCCCACGGTCCGGTGACACTCTTCGAACGGGCGGCAACTGCCATGTGGCTTGTTGCCGGACCGGCCGTTCCTCCCTGTGCGGAAGTCAGGTAATAATAACCGTTATGGTAATTCAGCTTCGGCGATTCCAGACACATACATTCCGTTTCCCAGTGATTGGGATATCGCCAGCCTTCGTACACTTTCTGTTTTTGGCCGATGGTGGCCAGTCCGTCGTCCGTCAGTCGGATGACTTCTCCTTTGTCAACATATAAATATCTGTTCCCCTCCTGATCGGCTATGTGTCCGGGGTCGATGCCACTCACTTTCAGGTCGATGGGTTTGCTCCACGGGCCCTTGATGTCATTTGCCCAGATCACCCAGTTTGTTCCTTTGGCCGGATAATAGATGTAGTATTTTCCTTTGTACTTCAATAAGTCGGGTGCCATTGCAGAGCCTTCGTATTCGGGCATTACGCGGCAGACGGTTTCCCAGTTCATCAAGTCACGGGAGTGCCAGATGAGGAATCCGGGAGCGTAGTAAAAAGGAGAATGAGTCATGTAATAATCCTCGCCATCGCGCATGACAGAAGGGTCCGGATAGTCACCCGATAAAACGACTTTCGGGTATTCTTGCGAATAGGCCTGTACTGTTGCACAGACAAGCAAAATGAACAACAGGAGTTTTTTCATGGTATTTATTTATGGGATATTAGATGGTGCATTGACGGCTTTACATCTTGTCGGGCTTGCCGTAGGCCTTGTACAAGCGTTTCAGTTCCTTGTCAGTAATTGGCATTACAGTGCCGTGGCGCGGATGGAAGTCCATGCTAATGGCATTGTCTATGACTTTGAAATTCTCCAAATCGGTGCTTTCCGTAAACTGATACTTGCCTTTCATATATACATCGTACATCAGGATGTACTTGTCCGTACCTATCAGCGGGAAGATGCCGGCACCTTCTACAGCTTCTTTCGTCTGTTGCTTATAATCTTCCGATTCTGTCCATTGTCCGGAAGTCAGGGAGGCGGTGGTTGCTTTTTTAATTCCATTGCCGTCTCCTTCCGTTTTATAGAACAGGTGGTAAAGTCCGTCTTTATAAATGATGTCTCCGTCAATACAGGATTTGCCATTCTTCGGGAGGAACAAAGTTTTGGGTTCTCCTTCTATATCGGTGAAATCTTTGTTAGCGTATGCGTAATAAATAATGTCCGGGCCATTACCATGCTGCATTGACCAGTAGACCATGTATTTCTTCGCTTCTTTATCATAAATAGTTTGCGGTGCCCATACCCGCTTCAAATCTTCCTGATTCGGGTATTTCTTCTGGATATTCACGATGTTGGAGGTCCAGTTGACGAGATCTTTCGATTTCAACAGTACCATGGCACGGTTGGAACTCCATCCGTTGCCGGAGACCATGTCGGTTACGACCATGTAAAATGTCTTTCCGTCTTCACAACGAAGAATGTGCGGGTCACGCACTCCACCCGTAGAACTGATTTCACGGGAATCGATGACCGGTTGGTTTCCGTTTAATGCATAGTAGTTGTATCCATCGGGGCTGACAGCCATCCGGATGGCTTCCTCACTCATCCTGTTTCCGGTGAAATAGACAAACAGGTAGGCAGATTGCTGGCTGTATCCTGTCAGCACTCCTACTAAAAGGAATGCCAGGAGTAAAGTATACTTTTTCATATTCATTTGAGAGCGAATGCTTATTTATTAATACTTGAAATCAGACGGTTTCACATAGACGCGGTATTCACGGATCATGCCCGGATAGTCCTTCTCGGCACGGGGCAGATAACGGAAGCCGGTTACTGTTTCCACTTTGCTCAGGTCGATTACCAGTTGGTGGGGATAAGCGACATTATCAACGGTCATCCAGAAAGTGGATTCCTGCAAGTCGAATATCTTATCCGCCGTACGGTTTCCGCTGCGTGTCTCTTCGCTATCGGCATAACGGATTTTCCAATGTTCGCGGGATACGGGTTTGCCGTCGGCTCCCAGCACATCGAACTCTGCAATAGCGGCAATATTGTTATTGGCTTGCGGAGAGAGTGCTTCCAGACAGAAGAAACGTCCTTTCACCGGAGCGGCGAAACGTACTTCCTGCCAGCCGTTGCCCGGAGTGAAGGCTCCTTCGTGCGCAACCTTTTCTCCTGTCAGCTTCAACTTTTCTCCATCCTTGCGATGTGTTTCCGGTGCTTTCTCGCGGAGTACATCGAGGATCGGTTTCTTCAGACCTTTGATTGATGATTTCGTCGGACCTTTCAGGTCGAGAACGAGAATTTCATTCTCGCCTTCTTTCAGCCAGCAGCCCGGTATGAAGAGTGTCTGCTGGGGACCGATTTCCCAGAAACGTCCCATCGCATGACCGTTCACCCATACCATACCTTTGCCCCATGTGCTCATGTCGAGGAAAGTGTCGCCTACTTTATCGAGTTTGAAAGATGATCGATAGTAAGCGGGCATAGTCGGTAATATCTTCGTATCCTTGTAGTTCTTGTTCTTGATAAATGAGTAGTCTACGGGGAAGTTATATACAGTCCAGTTTTTCAGTTCTTTCACCTGATTGCCCGAAAGGAGTTCTACCTTTTCGGTGATTCCCTTCCGGTCGTGGATGGACTTATCAAAGTTGACACGTCCCATTGCCTCTACTAGAATATCCAGTTGCGTACCTTTCTTCAAGGCCGGCAAGATAGTGGTAAATTCTCCTTTGCGGCGGTCGAGACGGGCCAGCAGCTTGCCATCAGCGTAGATTTGTGCCCAGTCGTGCACTTCGGTGATTTTCAATGTAGTGCCTGAGGTTACTGCTTCGGGCAATGTGGTACGGTACAGGATTGTTCCCCATCCTTGGTTGAATTGCTCCATCGGCTGGATATCCACCGACTGTTTGGCATCCGGCAAGTTGGAGAAAAGCGGAGCTACTTTGGTAAAATGAAATTCGGGTACTTCAATGACCGGCATTGCAGCAGGGACTTCCGGCAGTGCTTCACCGGCAGGAAGATACGTTTTCAGCAGGTCGCGGAGGAGATAGTATTTCTCTGTCGTCCATCCGGCTTCGCTGATCGGGGCATCGTAGTCGTAAGAACTGCACATAGCGGAGTAGGCAGGATTGTTGGCACCACCCCAATGTCCGAAAGTCGTTCCTCCGTGAGTCATATAAAGGCTGAAGGAGATGTTGCGGTCGAGCATTTCTTTGATGCCCTGTACCATATCTTTGGCAGGACGTGTTTCATGTTTCCGCCCCCAGTGGTCGAACCATCCGCTCCAGAACTCGCTGCACATCAACGGAGTTTCCGGACGAAGTTCTTTCAGTTTCTTGAATTGCTGGTCTATATTGGCGCCTGTTCCGAAGTTGATGGTCCAGATCAGGTCGTCGAGTGCATTCCGTGTAAAGTTACTGCTCCAGTCGCATTGGAAGAGAGGTACATCGGTAAAACCGGATTCGCGCACCAAGTCGCGTACGGCAGAAACATAAGGCTTGTCAGTGCCGTAAGAACCGTATTCGTTCTCCACCTGCACCATGATAATATTTCCGCCCTTATTTACCTGTAGCGGCGCCAGTTGCTTACCGACTTCTTTCATGAAGATGCCTACCCGTTCCATATAATAAGGATCGAGCGTGCGCAGTGCCACATCTTTCTTCTTCAGCAACCACCAGGGCAGGCCGCCCATTTCCCATTCCGCACACACATACGGACCGGGGCGGACGATGACATACATTCCGTGTTTCTGAGCGGCACGACAGAAGGCAGCGATATCATTCTGACCTGTAAAGTCAAACTTGCCTTCTTCCTGTTCGTGTATATTCCAGAAGATATAAATACAAATAGTGTTCATTCCCAACGCCTTACACATCTCAATACGATGATCCCAATAGGCTTGCGGAATACGGGTATAGTGCAGTTCGGCAGCTTTTACTACGAACGGCTTCCCGTCCAGCAAGAAAGTATTCTTGCCTGCCTCAAACTTACGGGCAGTAGTCTGCGCCTCTGCACTACTGAAAAAGATGACTGTAAAAAGTACTAGTAAAGCAATAAATCTGTGTCTCATGGCTTTTATCTCAATATAGAATTATAATTATATATAGTATACGGCAAAGATAGGCGATTCACCTAAACCGCAGGTACCAATTATCATTCAAAAAAGGTTAGAAATAAAGCAAAATCCCCTGAGACAGATTATTTTTAAAGGAAATACGACCTTTTGTTGACAGGTTACTTGTGTCTGTACCCGCCCCTCCGGTCGATTTCCTTTATAGTATGAATGTTTTTCTTTCTTGTGTTTTTTCTTCCATTTAGAAGAGTTTTCTTCTCCTCAGAGCTGTTTTTATAATCCAGCCCCGATGAATCAATTATCTTCTTCGTCTTTAAACATTTGTTTAATTAGATCAATATTATCATCATAATCATTACCCGATAAAGTGATGACATCTGCCAAACCTACAATATTCGAATCTGAATCATAAGTGGTCAGCAAACAGTACATTTCACGTCCTGTGGCGTCTTCTTCAATATGAAGTTGTACCGGTTCACTTCTTCCTCCGGGAAGGTCTGCCAGATATTCAAAGTTCCTGGATAAGAAAGCTTCCACTATCTTCGCAGGGTTTGTCTCATCACGCTTAAACTTCTTGACTCCCAAACTCTTGACTTTTCCTCCACTTTGAAAGTTGTATATATCAAAGTTATTCAGATAGGCAGCTATCAGGCAAACCAGTGTCATGATGATTCCGGCTGTACGCACCAACCAGCCTGCCAATGGAAGCAAACCGGGAAAAATAGCCAGAACGGCTCCTACCACGGCCAAACCTAAATATAACACAGGTTTCAGATTGTTCTTTCTTTTTTCAAATTTAGTCGGGTTGGCGGCATAATACTCGCTGATGTAACTGTAGTACTTGTTGTTCTTTTGTTCCATAATTATGTGTTTTTGTGATTAAACTATCTTGATCAATTTACCATTTGATTTGCACCCAAGGGCTCTTAGGATTAGACAACAGATCGTCTGCCATTCCCTTCATTCCTAAATTGTGAGCATTGGTCCCTCCCCAGATAGCCCTGCCAATAACATAACTCATCGCCATATCGTGCCATGATGTGAAAGAAGAATGAGCCAATTCATACGCCTTGTCGATATAATTCCACGCTTCCATTTCTGAGATATATTTCATATCGCAGCAGGCACGGGCAACAAAATTAATTCTGCCGGCATCCCAGCCAATCACTCCATAGCGGGCTATATCTTCTTTAGAAGTAATCACTTCATAAGCTATCAACTCCTCATAGACCTCTTTCAAATTTTGCAGTTGCCCGACAGCTTTTTCATAATCTTCCTGACTCTCCATGTTCTGCTGGAAAATATCGTCTTGCGCATTTTCATCGTTAAGCAAAAAAGCCTCATAAACAAACGGAAAGTAGTAATCGTAACCTTTCCGGCACAAATCATCCAATGTTTCGCGGGCATCATGAGCATTATTTATTCCCCACCATTCACCGAGAATAGTAGGCAACTTATCTTTGATATCCAACGAGAGAGTGTTCAGATATCCGCCTTGCTGCAAGGCATACAATGAACCTATAGACAGTTTTTTATACTGTTCTACGGATAATTTTGATTTTGATTTAAAACGAGGCCCCCGAAAAGCTCTTATAATAGTACGGACAAATGGCCATACCTTCATATAAAGAAAAGAAAGGACCATTACTCCGCCTACGACCCAAGGCATCCAACTCATGTCTGTCATAAATAGTGTTTTTGTTTTATTGTTAATACTAATTCAATCTTAATTCCTCTGCCACTTTGCAGGACAGGCTGATATCATTATATATGTCCTCAAGCAGCTTCCCGTCATTCAACGCACTTGGACGCACACATAAAAAACCGGAAGGCATCACGGCGGCATAGTAGAAAGTACCTCTGCTGAACGAAAGCATGATATCACATCCGAAAGTCTGGCGCAGCGCCGTCATATGACGCATCATCGCAGGAGTGAGCAACATACGTGCTTCTACTTCATCATCGGCATAAACGGCAAAATAGTTCTCAAACTCCTGATCTTCCAATTGCACCAGTCGGGCACTATAGCGCTTCTTCAACCCCTGGATATTCTTCGCCAGATATCCGATCTTTTGTTCCAGGTGATCGGGCAATATGATAATATTTCCTTTGAATCGCTTGTCTATCTTACACCAGCCAAACATCCCCCGAAAATTGTGCGGACTGCTATCCAGCCGCGAAGCAAACAGCGGACGAAGCACAAAACGGTAGATCATGACAAAATATCCCAATACAGGATTGTACTGCAACTTGTTCAACAGCCCGTAAGACACGCCGATATCCGCCACATGCAAAGAGTGCTCGCCGTGCGGAAACTGGATATATCCATACGTATTGGCTGCCAGTGCCGGATCAGAAAAAGAGGCGGAAAAGAGTTTGCTGTCTCTCAATATCCGGCTGTCTACCTGAGAGGAAGCCGAGAAATAAACGGTAGGAAACAGGGTAGACATAATGTGCTGCATAGCCTCCGACTCCCGTTCCTGAAAGTTCGCCATGCAGCGAGTGAAAACGAAGTTGACCACTATAAATCCAATGAATACTGGTATTATATACTGCGTAAACTGCATATAGTTCTCAAGACCTATATAAGATACAAGCGCACCGCCAAACAGCACAAACATAAACCAGCAGAATACAAAAAGATAAACTGCAATACTTCCTGTTCGTACCACCTTTCTCCAACCATTTACCCGTAAAAGCTCCGAACGAAGCTGTTCTGATAATTTCTTAAAATCAATTGTGTCCATATTCGTATTATCTGAGAAGTTCGGCGACATTTACATTCTGTTGTTCCGGTTCGGGAATATCAATCAGTTCTTCCTGATGGTGCCCTTGCTGACGGGCTACAACGGAAGAAGGAAACATCTCGATGGAATTATTGTAGTCTGTTACTGCCGCATTATAGGTGCGCCGGATGGCTTGCAGTTGCAATTCCATGCCCTCAATACTGTTTTGCAGGCGATGGAATTGTTCATTTGCTTTCAGTTCAGGATAATTCTCGACCGACAACTGTAATTTGGTTAACAGGCCGGACAGCTCATTGCCATTTTTTATTTGTTCGGCTTCCTGTGAAGGTTGGAAAGAATGTGAACGAAGTTCCGTGATGCGGGTAAGAATTTCATTTTCATGACCCATATATGACTTAACGGCGGCCACCAAATTAGGTATCATGTCATTCCGCTGCTTTAATGCCACGCAAATACCGCTACGACATTGCTTCACCCTGTTTCGCTTAGCTATCAAATTGTTGACTGCCCAAATATACCAGAGTGCGATTAACAGTATAAGTCCCGACCCAAAATATATAATTCCCATGCTTTTACTTTTGTGTGTATATCAGTTTTCAATAGTTATATC
>ERZ833822.1990-NODE-1990-length-14237-cov-3.401988_pt1 | contig 14237 bp, 7 predicted proteins | sample MGYA00519913_ERZ833822 | MGnify/ENA primary metagenome ERZ833822 (study PRJEB31850, sample SAMEA3708746) | human gut metagenome | biome: human gut; feature: human-associated habitat; material: faeces | place: China | collected 2014 ... | reverse complement strand
CAAGCAGGCCAGCGGCATCGGTCTGGACGACGGCAACGACGAGTTCGTGGGCTCCAAGGCCGTGACCCGCCAGGAGGCTGCCCTGTATGCGTTCAACATGCTGCAGGCCACCATGGTGGAGTATGACCAGCAGAACACCATCGTTGTGGGTGACATCACCATCAACACCACTTCCAGCCGGAAGGATGTTGTCAACAACGACAAGAACGAGAGCATCAGCGAGGACAACAAGATGCAGTTCGCCGAGCGTTACTTCGACGATCTGAAGCTGTCCGACGGCACGGATGATTTCGCCCGTCCCGCCAACGTGTGGCGTCTGAAGGCCGAGAAGATCGGCACCTACGCCAAGGAGGCTGACGCTTCTTACACCGCCAAGGTCGCCGTGGACGATATCTATGCCGACCTGGACCTGGGCAGCAGCGTGGACAAGAAGGACGTCACCGTCTATGAGGACGGCGCTGAGCTGAAGGACAAGGCTGTTGACATCACCAAGAACGACGACGACACCGAGTTCGGCGCCAACGGCGTTCTGACCGAGGTCTTCTATGATGATGACGACGACACCGTCGTGATCACTATGGTGAACACCTATGTGGGCACCATCAACCGTTCCGTGGCTGCCAAGGGCAACAAGGACGCCTATGTGGAGATCGCTGTTGAGGATGTGAAGCCCGACGGTGCAAATGGTGTCGAGGACTTTGAGACCGCCGAGACCTTCGAGGACGACGCCTATGTCCTGTACACCTACTCCCAGTCTGCTGATGAAGTCAAGTCTGTGGCTTTGGCTGAGGAGGTCACTGGTACCGTAACCCGCGCTGAGAACAGCGTGAAGGACGAGGACGTGAAGAAAGCCCTCACCATCGGCGGCACCAAGTACAACGCCTCTAAGATGATCGCTGGCGAGGACATCGGCAATGTCAGCGTGGATGAGGAATACACTGTTTATCTGGATGCCTATGGCTACATGATCTATGTCGAGCAGAACGACGAGATCGGTGACTACGCCCTGCTGGTCGACACCCAGGATAAGAGCAACTTCTCCAGCAACCGCGCTCTGCTGGTGTTCGCCGACGGCACTGAGAAGGTCGTTGACACCACTGAGAACTATAGCAACGGCAAAGATAAGATCACCAATGCCACCATCGTTACCTATCGTGTGGACGAAGATGGCGACTACACCCTGAAGCCTGTCGATTCCAAGAAGGTCTACGAGACTGACAGCAACAATGAGGTCAACTTCGGCGATGGTAGTAGTGCGTATACTGACGGCGTGACCGACTTCTCCATGATCAACGACAAGGCCGGCATCACCCTGACCCGTGGTACGACTGTGACTTCCAACAGCAGTACGGTGTTCGTGGTGTATGACGATAGCAACGACGATTACAGCGTCTATACCGGCATCAAGAACGCTCCCACCATCAGCGCTTCTTCCAGCGCCAAAGTCGAAGCATTTGCTTACTGCAAGTCCGGCAAGATGGCTACTGTCATGTTTATCTTCGTGCAGGATAGCTCCATCATTGAGGACAGCAGCAAGGATACCCTGTTCCTGGCCAAGGAGTCCGTCTCCAACCTGATCCATGACAAGGATGGCGACTACTACGAGTACCAGGCTGTTGTCAACGGTGAAGTCAAGACCGTGAAGGTCGACGAGAGCCTCGGCAAGACCCAGAACGGCATGTTCAAGAGCTATTCTGTCGACAAGTATGGCGTTATCACCAAGCTGAATGCTTATACCACTTATACCGATGGCTCTACCAAGCAGTATCTGACCGGCTCCGGCGTGGATAAGGTCTCTGCTGACTACACCGTTATCCTGGATACCAAGGACAAGAACGAGACCATCTCTGTGGCCGATGACGCCAAGTTCTTCTATGTGGACGAGGATGGCAACATTGAGTCCAGCTCTTACCGCTCTGTCTCCAAGGACAGCAACGACAAGGTCTACGCTGTTGTGGACGAGTACCTGGTCGAGTTCCTGGTGATCGAGGAAGTCGATGACAAGTCCTCCGACGAGGATAAGCCCGAGCTGAGCAAGGATATCGAGGTCCGTGATGTGTCCCTGGGCTCCACCACTACCATCGAGTACTACCGTGAGGCCGGCAAGATCACTCTGAGTGAGGATGACATCATCGCCATCCTGCAGGACAAGGGCTGCACCGATATCTCCGTTGAGGATAATAATGGCGCAAAGTGGACTTACACCAAGCCCAATGGCGGCACTGTGAAGAACGCCACCGTGACGGCCACCCAGGTTTATGTTGTCAACCTGAAGCTGGACGCTGATGTCCAGGCTCTGGTTGATGCTAAAACCATCAGTGTGGAAATTGCAGAGGGTTCTGAGTATGTTGCGGCGAACGGTCAGGTTAAGATCGTTCTGACTCACAACACCAGCACCTTCGGCAGCAAGTTCAATGCTAACAGCACTGACGGTTCCAAGGTCCCTGTCACTGCTAACGGAACTGGTGATGCTACCGGAAACAAGACCCAGACCATCACAATCAGCGATGTCGGCGCAATTGCCACCGATATCACCGTGACCGTTTCCAAGTAAAGAATTACCTGAAAACTGTTGCGCCCCCCGGCTCTTTAGAGCCGGGGGGCATATTTACTTCGCGCCCAGACTTCCAAGGTCGAACCAGCATAGATAGAGTGTGTGGCCGCTGTTGACCTCCATACGAATGACTCTTCTTTTCCTCCCCCTCCGGGAGCGAAGCTGGAAATCTGCGCCCTCCTCTCCGGGACAGCTGTCTCCCTGTCAGACTTACGCCCTCCAGGACAACAGCCAAGAATTTTTTACAGGACGCAAAGGGCCGCCAGGCCGCTCCGGCAGAAACAGCCCATAAATCCAGACGCGCAAGCGTCCATCTTCCCAACAGCCGCGGCCCGGAGCACAACGCAGCGGGCGCCATCACATCAGGCACACCAGCAGCGTAAAGGCCAGGCTGATGGGGATGCAGAGGGAGTGGATCGCCCCCACGGCGCCGGAATCACAGCCGCACCGCTCACAGTAGGCCAGGGAGACAGAGGGCACCGGCGCCAGAAGGCTCAGCGCCAGCACCTGCCGGATCCCGGCAGGCAGCGGCAGCATCCAGCAGACGGCGGAGGCCGCCAGGCCGAATCCGTAGCGCAGCAGAACCACCCGCAGAACGTCGGACCGGCTCTCCTGCGGAATCCGCGGCTCCAGCAGCAATCCGATCATCAGCATCGCCAGAAAGGCGTTGGCCTGACCGAACATCCCCGCCACGGTGTAAACCGGCTGCGGCAGGCGCAGGCCGAGCAGCCCCAGGAGCAGAATGACCAAAAAGGTGTCGAAGGGCACGGAGCGGAGCATTCTGCCCAGAACGGAGCGGACCGTCAGGCGCTCCCCGCCGGTGAGGGCGGCCGTCAGCGCATAGGCGCCGCCGCAGTTGAAGGGGCTGTTGCCCGCGTCAAACATGGAGACGGCCAGCAGCATGTCCGGCGGCAGAAAGCTCTGCACAAAGGGCAGGACAAAGGTGCCGATATTGTAGCTGGGGGCGTTGAGCAGGTAGAGCGCCCGGACGGGCCCCGGCCGCCTCCGGGTCACCAGGGCGGAGACAGCCAGCAGCAGGACATTGGCGGCTGCTGCCGCGGCGAGAACCGCCAGCAGGGACGGAACCAGCCTGAACGCGCTGAAGCTGGAGAGGAGAGCCCCCGGCAGCGTCAGGTTGACGATGATCCTGGACAGCAGACGGGCATCGCCCTGCTGAAAGACGCCCCGTCTCTTGAGAAGGTATCCTAGCGCCACGATCAGCAGCAGCCCGCCGGTTTTGATGAGTAAAGCGTCCATGCCGAAACCTCCTGAAATGGACACAGCCACCAGGACGTGCCTGGTGACTGTGCCGGAAAAAAGAAGAAAAGAAGATTGGGAAAAATCAGTGCTCAGAGTTGAGGCGCTGCCGGCTGCGGCTGACCACCGCCTGGATCACAATGAACAGGCACAGCAGCAGGGCGATGATGATGCGCGTCCACCAGGCGGAGAGCGTCCCCTGGAAGGTGATGAAGGTTTGAATCACACCCTGGATCAGCACGCCGAGAAGGGTGCCTGGCAGGAAGGCCACGCCGCCGGACATCAGCGTGCCGCCGATCACGGAGGAGGCGATGGCGTCCATCTCCATGCTGACGGCGTGGAGGGGATACCCGGAGAGCATGATGAGGGAGTAGACCACACCGGCCAGCGCCGAGCAGAAGCCGCACACCACGTAGGCGAGGATTTTCGTCCGTTTGGTGGGAAGGCCCATCAGCTGCGCAGACATCTCATTTCCGCCCAGCGCGTAGATGTTCCGGCCGAATCGGGTGAACTTCAGCACCAATGTGGCCGCAACCAGCGTCACCAGCGCGATCACCACGCCCACGGAGATGAATCCGCCGGGCAGGACATAGATCCGCGCGGACGCCAGCGAGGTGTACACGGGATTGTCAATAACAATCGTCTCCCGGGAGATGATCGCCGTCATGCCGCGGGCGAAGAACTGCCCCGCCAGCGTGACAATGAAGGGCTGCATGTTGAATTCCGTAATCAGCCAGCCCTGGACCAGGCCGAACACAGCCCCCATGGCCAGCACGATCAGGATGACGGCGGGCGCGGGCAGGCCCGTGTTCTGCAGCATCTGCGCCGACGACATACAGGTCAGCGCCACCACAGAGCCGATGGAGATGTCAATCCCGCCGATCAGCAGGACAAAGGTGATGCCGATGGTGGCAATAATCAGGGCCGCGTTGTCGATCAGCAGGTTGCAGAACACCTGGGGCTTCATGAAGCCCCGGTAGTTCATCATGCCGACCACATACAGCAGCACGAACAGGCTCAGGGTGATGCCGAAGGAAAAATACCGGGAACCGACCAGGCGGTCTTTCAGGCTGCTCTTCTGCTTCATCTCTGCTTCACCGCCTTTTCTGCTGTGCGCTTCTCCAGAACACCCTTGAATTTTTCGGACTGGAGGAGGCAGATCAAAATGACCACAAGGGCCTTGTATACCGGCAGCTGCTCCGAGGAGACGCCCAGCGCGTACAGCGTGGTGGTCATCGTCTGGATGGTGATGGCGCCGATGATGGAGCCGCCGATGTAGAATTTGCCGCCGCTGAGAAGCGTTCCGCCCAGGGCCACGGACAAGATGGCGTCCATCTCCATGTTGAGGCCGGCGTTGTTGGGGTCCGCCGCCGCGATCATGGAGGATTCCATCAGTCCGGCAATGCCGGCGCAGATGCCGGAGAAGACGTACACCATAAAGATGATGGAGGAGACCTTGAGGCCCGTGCGCCGGGCGGCGTTGGCATTGATGCCCACCGCCTGGACGAACAGTCCCACAGACGTCTTTTTCTGGATTAGAACCACAAACAGCACCATGAGGGCGGCAATGAAGATGGTGGTAGGCAGGGGGCTGCCGGGAATGGTGGTGCCGATGTAGGTGAAGGGCTCATAGTACACGGTGACATTCTGCCCCTTGGTAATCAGCATGGCGATGCCTCGTCCGGCGGTCAGCAGAATCAGTGTGGCCACCATGGGCTGGATCTTCAGCTTGGAGACCAGGAAGCCGTTCCACACGCCGCACAGGGCGCAGACCAGCACGGCGATCAGACAGGCCGGCAGCAGCGGCATATTGGCTGTGCCGTCCCCTGCTCCGCCGATCAGAGAGCAGCAGATGGCGCCGGAGATGGCGATGACAGAGCCTTGGGAGATGTCGATGCCCCCGGTGGCGATGACGAAGGTCATGCCCATAGACAAGATCACCAGGATCGAAGCCCGGTTGAGAATGTCAATAATGCGCCCGTAAAACTGGCCGTTCTGGAACTCAATGGCAAAAAAGCCGGGGGTGGCAAACGCGTTGAACACCAGCAGCAGAGCCAGGGCAAACAGCGGCAGAAACAGGTGGTTGGACGTCACCTTTTTCACTTTTCCCATCATTCAGGCACCTCCTGCAATGGCTGCCATCACCCGGTCGGAGTTGATGTCGTCGCCGGTCAGTTCCGCCACCTTCCGCCGGTCCCGCAGGACTGCCAGGCGTGTGCAGGTGCGGGTCATCTCGTCAATCTCGCTGGAGATGAAGATGATGGACATGTGCTGCTCCCGGGCCAGCTGGATCACCATTTTCTGGATCTCCGTCTTGGTGCCGATGTCGATGCCGCGGGTGGGCTCATCCAGGATCAGCAGATCCGGCTGCGTCACCAGCCAGCGGGCGATGATGGCCTTCTGCTGGTTGCCGCCGGAGAGGTTGCGGATCAGCTGCTCCGGAGAGGAGACCTTGATCTGCAGCAGCTTGATGTACTCGTCGGCGATCCGCTCCTGCTCCTTCAGGGGAATGTGGTTCCACATGCCCTTTTTGGCCTGAAGGCCGATGATGATGTTCTCCCGGACGGAGAGGTCCCCGATGATGCCCTGAATCTTCCGGTCCTCCGGGCAAAAGGCGATCTTGTGGTGCATGGCGTCCAGGGGGGAGTTGAAATGGACTTCCCGGCCGTTCATCCGCAGTGCGCCCTGTTCGGGCTTGGCCACGCCGGCCAGAAGCTCTGCCGTTTCCGTGCGGCCTGAGCCCAACAGGCCGGCAAAGCCCACGACTTCGCCCCTGTGGATCTGCAGGTCAAAATCCTGGATACGGCCGAACGCGGAGAGTCCGTCGGCCTCGATCAGCACCTCGTCCCCGCACAGGGCGGTGTTTTTGCCCATGCTCTGAATATCCCCCAGCTCCTTGCCGATCATCTTGGAGATCAGCTCCACCCGGGGCAGCTCCGCCACGGCATAGGCGCCCACCAGCTCACCGTTGCGCAGCACCGTGATCCGGTCGCAGAGCTCATAGATCTGATCCAGGAAGTGGGAGACAAAGATGACCCCCAGGCCCTGGGCCTTCAGCTTGCGGACCACTGCGAACAGGCGCTGGGTCTCCTCCTCATCCAGGGAGGAGGTGGGCTCGTCCAGGATCAGCACCTTTGCGTCCACATCCACCGCACGGGCAATGGCAATCATCTGCTGGACGGCCACCGAGTAGCTCCCCAGCGTCTTTGTCACGTCAATGTTCAGATTCAGCGTAGTCAGCAGCTCCGCGGCCCGGCGGTTGATGGTCTTCCAGTCGATGCCGCCCGCCTTTTTTGGCTCACGGCCGATAAAGATGTTCTCCGCCACGCTCAGATTGGGGCACAGGTTGACCTCCTGATACACGGTGGAAATGCCGCACTTCATGGCCTCCAGCGGGCTGGAGGGGGAAATGGGCCTGCCCTCCATGGCGATCTTGCCGCCGTCCTTTGCGTGGACGCCAGTCAGGACCTTAATCAGGGTGGATTTTCCCGCGCCGTTTTCGCCGACCAGCGCGTGGACTTCACCGGAGTGCAGGGTGAAATCCACATTCTCCAGCGCGCGGACGCCGGGGAAGTATTTACAGATTCCCCGCATTGTCAACAGGGCTTCTTCTGCCACAGGTCATCACATCCTTTGTCTTGGATTCGGCGGGTCTGGCATCCCGCCGGAGGCCCTGGGGAGCCAGGGCAAAACAGTCCGCGGGCGGGGAGGACATCCCCCGCCCGCGGGATCATGGAACGGTTGGCGAAAGCCGGTCAATAGGTGCGGTTGGGCAGCTCCTGCTCGGCAATGTCAGCGGGGAAGATCCCCTCTTCCAGCTCAATGGTGGCGGGTACTTCTTCGCCGGCCACAATCTTCTTGGCGGTTTCCATCAGGGTCTCGCCGAAGTTGGGGGTGTGCTCCACGGCGCAGTTCATCTTGCCCTCGATCATAGCGTTGAACTCGCCCTTGGCGGCGTCGATGGAGACGATGACGATGTCCTCACCGGGCTTCAGTCCGGCAGCCTCAATGGCCTGAATAGCGCCCAGAGCCATATCGCCGTTGCAGGAGAAGAGAATATCGATCTTGTCCCCGTCGGACTTCAGGAAGGACTCCATGACCTCCATGCCCTTGGCACGGGTGTACTCACCGGTCTGGGAACAGATGACGTTGTACTTGCCGCTGTTGGGGGATTCGGCCATGGCATCGTTGAAGCCCTGCAGGCGGTCGGCGGCCACGGAGGAGCCGACCGTGCCCTCCAGAATCGCCACCTGGAACTGATCGCCGCCGGCACGGGGAGTCTTGCCCTCAGCAGTCATATACTCGTCAACCCAATTGAAGGCATTGGCACCCTCCTTCAGGGCGTCGGCAAAGATGTGGGTCACATACAGAGAGGGGTCCGCAGTCACGCCGCGGTCCACCAGGACCACCGGGATCCCGGCGTCCTTGGCCTCCTGCAGGACCGTATCCCAGCCGGTCTCCACGATGGGGCAGAAGGAGATCACATCCACGTCAGATGCGATGAAGGAGCGGATGGCCTTGATCTGGTTCTCCTGCTTCTGCTGTGCGTCGGAGAACTGGAGGGTCACGCCGGCGGCCTCCGCGGCAGCCTTGATGTTGTCGGTGTTGGCAGTGCGCCACTCGCTCTCAGAACCGACCTGGGCAAATCCAAGGGTGATGCTGTCCTCACTGCCGGCATCGGCGCTTTCCGCGCCTCCATCACTGCAGGCGGCCAGAGACAGGGCCATCGCAGCGGCCAAAACGCCGGTCAACCATTTCTTCAGTTTCATACCTTTCAATCCTTTCTCGCTTTCTTCATCTTCCGAATGGGCGGTCTCGCGCCCTGTGTTAAATAATATACAAGACGCCTCCACCTTTGAAAAGAGGCGCTCCAACGGGTTTTTATTTGAATTTTACAGAAAAAAGTCCGGCCGGAAAGCCGGACTTTTGCTTTTTTCTGCTGCTTCTCAGCTTTTTTACGATTTTGCCGGAATCTGTAGCGTGACCCGGGTCCCGCAGCCCAGCCGAGAACTCACGTGAATGCCGTAATCCGCTCCATAGGCCAGCTGAATGCGCTTTTGGATATTGGGCAGCCCAAACCCGCCCTCGGAGATCTGACCGAGATCTCCGGCCACCTCCCGTTGCACTTCCTCCAATTTCTCAGGCGTCATGCCGCAGCCGTCGTCCGCCACCTGAACCACCAGGCAGCCGTCCTTCACATCGGCGCAGACGCGGATGGTGCCGCCCCCCCGCTTCTTTTCAATGCCGTGGTACAGCGCGTTTTCCACAAGGGGCTGCAGGCTCAGCTTTTGGATCCGGCAGTCCAAGGCTTCGGGCTCCGCCTGGATCTCATAGTTCAGGATATCGGCATAGCGCACTTTCTGAATATAGAGATAGCTTTGGATGCAGGACAGCTCCTCCTGAAGGGACACCACTGCGCGGCCTTTGCTGAGGACCACCCGGAAAAACCGGGAGAGGGACTGGACCACCTGAATGACCTGCTCCTTATCCCCGGACTCCGCCAGCCAGACGATGATCTCCAGCGTGTTGTAGAGAAAGTGGGGATTGATCTGTTCCTGAAGCAGCCGCAGCTCCAGCTGCTCCTGGGTGCGGGTGTCCTCCTCCACTTTTTCCATCAGGCGCTGGAGTTTTGCCGCCATGCGGTTGAAGCTCTTGTTGAGGATGGTGACCTCATTCTCCCCGGCATCTTCCATCAGGGCATCAAAGTCGCCCTCCGCCAGCCGCCGGGTGTTTTCCACCAGCGCCTGGATGGGGTCGTTGATGGTCCGGTTGATGCGCATCAGCAAAAATGCCAGAACCGCCACCATCAGCACCACCGCCGCCAGATCCCCCAGCAGCAGCAGCTGAAATCCGGTCTGGAGCATCTGATCAATGGACTCCCCCCAGAGCAGCTCCAGATAAATGTATTCCTCAATCTGGTTGTACACCAGGGCGGAGACATCCCGAATCTGCTCCAGCGTCACATTCTGCAGTTCCAGGGACACGTCCGCATCAATCTCCTGCCCCAGCTTCTGACAGTACCGCTGCAGGGTGCCGAAGGTGCGCGTGGCAATCTGCAGCTGGATCCGGCCGTTTTCAGAATTGTTCTCCTGCTTCAGCAGATACAGCCCCTGGCGAATTTCCTCCATGTGGTGGAAGAGCTGGGTCGTCTCCAGGGTGCGGCGCCCCGCCACCAGATAATAGGCGTCCAGGCTCACGTCATCCCGGACAGTGGGGATCAGCTTGTTTGCGGAAATGACCCGCTCCGCCAGGATATGGTATTCTCCCAAAAAGTGGTGGGACAGGCCGATAACCAGCAGGTTGATACTCAACATCCCCACCAGGATGACCGTAAACCCCGCCAGGATCTTGCTCCGTATGCTCCCACGGCGGCCCAGGGCGGTTTTCAGGGCGCCGGCTGCACGACTCATCCGTCTCATAGCGTGTGGGAGCGGCGGTACTGGCTGGGCGTCTGCCCGGTGTTTTTCTTGAACAGCATGCTGAAATACTCCATATTCTGATACCCCACCCGTTCTCCGACCTCACTGACCCGCAGATCGCTGGTAATCAGCAGGCGTTTGGCCTGGCGAATTCGGACCTCCGTCAGATATTCACTGAACCCGACGCCAATTTTGGATTTGAAAAGCGTGCTGAGGTGGTTGGGGCTTACAGACACTGCATTCGCAACCGAGGAGAGGGACAGCTCCGGGTCCATATAGTGGCGGTCGATATACGCTCTGGCTTGCTCTGCGGAGGGCGTGTGCCGGCTGCCCCCGGGGCGGACCTCCATCACCTCTTCGCAGAGCTGGCAAGCCAGCGTCAGGAAATCATCTACGGAATTCGTCAGCAGAATACGCTTTTCCAGCAGATCCTCCTGGCGCAGGGATTCCGGAAGGGGGATCCGGTTTTCCTGGCAGAACTCATGGACCACAAAGAAAAGCTCTGTATAGAGATAGCAGCGATAGACAAAGGAGGAATACCCGGACTCGATGGTCGGCCGGTAGTGGGCCCAAAATGACGGAAGTGCAGACGGCTTCCCAGTCCGCAAAAAGTCCAGCAGGGTGTCCCGCTGGAAGGAGGTGGAGTGGGACAGCGTCTTGCTGTCTGCGGACTCCCGCTGCTTTTTCTGAATCGTCAGCAGATGGTATGCTTTCGGCAGGTCGCTGAGCCGGGCCGCCTGTTTTCCAGGCAGCAGATGCACGCTCAGTCCCTCCTGCCCGGCCAGCGCATCCAGCCATGCAGAGAACTCCCGCAATTTCGGGGGAAGCCCGGCCGCGTCTTCCGCCAGCAGCAGGAACGTGGCCCGCTCCCCATCAAAGCCGGAGCCGTATGCCATTGGCGCGGCATACAGCTTGTCCCGCAACGCCTCCCGATCCGGTATCACACCGTCCAGCTCCGTCAGGATGATCTGGTAGGCTCCTGCAGCCAAAGAGATCCCAAGCTGCGCCGCACGCTGGAGCATCTGCGCCGGTCCCATCAGGATGCCGCTGTACAGATTGCTGAAAAAGAGCTCCCGCTGTGTGATGCTATGGCTCTGCCGCTCAATCCGCCGTGCGCGGCATTCCAAAATCTGCGCCTTGCTGCGGTCCACGGCTTCCAGAATATCCCTGCTGGAGACAGGCTTGAGCAGATAGTCATTTACGCCCAGGGTGATGGCCTTTCTGGCATATTCAAATTCATTGTGTCCGCTGAGGATGATGATGCGGGTATCCGGCAGCTCCTTCCGCACGATCCGGGCCAGCTCCAGGCCGTCCATAAACGGCATCTTGATGTCCGTCAGCAGAATATCCGGCCGTTTTTCCAGGAGCTGCGGCAGAGCGACTTCTCCATCCGGCGCATCCCCCAGGAACAGGATATCGTGTTCCTGCCAAGGAACATTGTCTCGGATACTCTCCCGGGCAATCCGCTCATCCTCAACAAGAAACAGCGAAATCATGAGTCTCCTCCCCATACGCAGTGTTCTGAATTTCAAACAGCTCCCGCCGGCAAATCCCACCGAATCCATTCCATGCAAACGGAGAGGCAGCGTCCCGGCTGTGGAACAGGCGTTTTTCTTTATTATATCGTATTTTGTCGAAAAGAAAAGGTGCTGAATCATTTTTGCGGATTTTCCGGCTGTCGGCGTATATGCAAACCGCCGCACGGACAGGCCCCTCCATCGTCCCGGTTCGTGGGGAGAGAGCTATCGGGGCGACGGCTTTGTGAGGCGAAATATTCAATGCCCGGAAATGAAATATTGGGGTCTTCGGGCGCAATCAGTCCGGCGGAGGATCCCGCTGTTCCGGCCAAGCAAAGCCACAAACCTGGAGCCGAAGGCCGCTAAGTCTTACTTCGGGAGCCGGCACACCTCTCACATAGAGAGTTTGTTCTTCTGACCTGCCGGCAAAATCTTAATGGTACGAGAATCGTGGGCAGCACAGTCCGGCCCAGTGCCTGCAACGGCTGCTTCTGAGCGCTTTTCAGTCCAGTCAATCGGCTCGAATTGAGAACCGGAAATGGTAGGAGACACGTCTACGGCCCACATAGCTGATTTCCAGAAGGTCCCTTGCCTTTCTCTCACTTAACTGCCAAATCCATTCATTGATGACGCCCATTCAGATTTCATCCGGACTTGATTCCTCCTTTTGTTCGTTCCGGTGGTTGGCAGCTCTCTTCCATTCCAGCAAAGGAGGATGCTTTTTCAGAGCTTAGGCTTTGGGGAACCTCCGGCTGTTCCGGCAGTTCTCTTTATGCACGGAAAAGCCGTCTGATTTCTTAAAAAATCAGACGGCTTTGTGGCTGCTGGGGCCGGATTTGAACCAACGGCCTGCGGGTTATGGGCTGCTGTCGCTTTCTCCATCTGCATGGCCTGGGGGCAGCATCAGTTGAGATGTACTTGGGTTGTGATTACCCGATCATCCGAATGAGCTCCGGCAGCTGGGACAAATCGTTCAGCACAAAGTGGGCTCCAGCGGCGCGGAAGGTCTCCTCTGCCCGGCGGCAGACATCCCTGCGCTCCTCCGGAGTGAGGGCCTCGTACTCTGTCTGGCTCAGACCCAGGACGGAGCTGCCCTCGATGACCCCCACCGACCACACGCCGGCATTGACCCCCTCCCGGATGTCGGAGACAGTGTCCCCCACCTTCACGGCGTTCTTCACACTGGGGACCTCCAGCGCCTTCAGGTTTTCAAAGATCATGTAGGGATCGGGACGGCCCCTGCCGCCCACCCCGTCGGGGCTGATCCAGAAGTCGGGGGCGTAGCCCAGCCGGGCGGCCTTGGGTGCGACAATGTGCATCATGGAGTCGGTATAGCCGGTGGTGGAGCCGATCTTCAGCCCCATCTCCCGCAGGGCGGCCGCTGTTTCCACCGCAAACGGCTTGGGTGTGGAAAACCGGTCCAGGATGGAGAAGAGCTTGGGCTCAAACTGGGCGTACACAGCCTCCACGTCCTCCTCCCCCGCGGGGCGGCCGTGGGTCTCCTCCCAGGCCCGGGCGATGCGCTCCATCCGGAGCATGGTGCGGATGTGGTCCCGCTTCAGCATACCCATGGGCTTACGGGTCTCCTCCAGGGTGACCGGCACGCCGTGGTGGGCGAAGGCCTCCTGAAAGGCCTGGACGGGGGCAAAGCAGCCGTAGTCCACAGTGGTGCCCGCCCAGTCAAAGATGACGGCCTGGATCATGCGATCTCCTCCTTATGGGCAGCCAGGAAGCCGGCGATGATGGAAGCAAGTTTCTCAATATCCTCCGGGTAGATCTCTCCGATGTTGCCCACCCGGAAGGTATCTGCATCGGTGAGCTTGCCCGGGTAGAGGACGTAGCCCCGCTCCTTGATGTAGGTGTAAAACTCGGAGAACTGGAAGGGTACCCCGGCGGGATAGAAGAAGGTGGTGATGATGGGGCCCTGTCGGCTCCCGTCGATGTATGGGGCAAATCCCATGGCGCGCATCTTCTCAATGAGCAGGCGGTTGTTCTCGGCATAGCGGCGGTGCCGGGCGGGGATGCCCCCCTCCGCCTCCAGCTCGTCCAGTGCCTTGGAGAAGGCCAGCACCACATGGGTGGGGGAGGTGAAGCGCCACTTGCCGTCCTTCTCCATCCCCTTCCACTGGTCCAGCAGGTCCAGGGACAGAGAGCGGGCCTTGCCCTCGCTGGAGAGCAGCTTGTCCCGGCGGCACAGGATGAAGGAGAAGCCGGGTACTCCCTGGATGCACTTGTTGGCGCTGGACACCAGAAAGTCGATGCCCCAGTCGGAGACGGGGATATCCACCCCGCCGAAGGAGGACATGGCGTCCACGATGAAGGTCCGCCCGGCGTCCCGGACCACCTTGCCCACGGACTGGATGTCGTTGAGGATGCCGCTGGTGGTCTCACTGTGGACCATGGCCACATGGGTGATAGAGGAGTCCTGGGCCAGCAATTGGGCCATATGGGCGGCGTCAGGCACCTTGTCGTAGTCCTGAGCATAGTGGA
>ERZ833822.1985-NODE-1985-length-14266-cov-7.072198_pt1 | contig 14266 bp, 9 predicted proteins | sample MGYA00519913_ERZ833822 | MGnify/ENA primary metagenome ERZ833822 (study PRJEB31850, sample SAMEA3708746) | human gut metagenome | biome: human gut; feature: human-associated habitat; material: faeces | place: China | collected 2014 ... | reverse complement strand
TACCAGCGGTGCAAACATATCAGCCATTGTGATTACCTCCGAATTTACTTTCCAAAATTCACACCCCGCGTCTGTTGGACACAAGGATGCCTTTCTTCTTTATTCTAACACACCGGGCAAAAAGTTCAAGACAAAATTGTGTTTTTGTGCTAATATTTAAGAGAAAACAGGTTTCAAATTGTGAATAAAATATCATACTGTTTCAGAAGGAGATCGAACCGCCATGGATTGGGAAACGCTGAAAGCCGACTGCCTTGCCTGCAGCCGCTGTGAGCTGTGCAAGACCCGCACGAATGTGGTGTTCGGGCAGGGTGTGCCGGACGCCGAAGTGCTGTTTGTGGGCGAGGGCCCCGGCCAGAGTGAGGACGAGCAGGGCCTGCCCTTTGTGGGCCGCAGCGGTCAGCTGCTGGACAAGTATCTGTTTGCCATCGACCTGGACCGGGAAAAGAACTGCTACATTGCCAACATCGTCAAGTGCCGCCCGCCCCAGAACCGTGACCCTCTGCCCGCCGAGAGCGAGGCCTGCATGCCCTGGCTGCGGGAGCAGTTCCGCCTGCTGCGGCCCAAGATCGTGGTGTGCCTGGGCCGCATCGCCGCCCAGCGGATGATCCGGTCCGACTTTTCGGTGACCAAGGAGCACGGGCAGTTCATTGAGAAGAACGGCATCCTGTTCATGGGCACCTTCCACCCGGCCGCCCTGCTGCGCGGCCCGCAGAACAAGCCCAATGCCTTTGCCGACTTTGTGGCGCTGCGGGACAAGATCCACGAAGTGTGTGAGCATACCTATGAATGAATCATCCTCTCCGTCTGCTCACTTCGTTCGCATCCACCTCCCCCGAAGGGGGAGGTTTTGGCAGCGTAACAGCCAGATGGCGAAAAGCTCGCTCTTCGGGAGAGCTGGCATCGCGCAGCGATGACTGAGAGGGTTCCATTTTCATTCACCCCACGCCTCTTTTTTGCATATTCTAAAGCAAAAGCGAGGTGTTTTTTATGCAGCGTGTTTCGTTTGACCGGGTCGATTTCTTTCTGGGGGCCACCACCCCCGCCGGGTTCAAGGGCTATTTTGAGCCGCTGCGCCGGGAGCCCGGCATGCAGATGGTGCTGATCAAAAGCGGGCCAGGCTGCGGCAAGTCCACTCTGATGAAGCAGCTGGCCCGCCGGGCCATCCAGCAGGGTGAACCGGTGGAGTGCATCCACTGTGCCAGCGACCCTGACAGCTTTGACGGAGTGATCTTTGTTCGGCAGCGCCGGGCCATCGTAGATGCCACCGCGCCCCACACCATAGAGCCGGATGCGCCCGGTGCCGACGAGGTAGTGCTGAGCCTGTACCATACCATTCAGGCCGACGCCCTGCGCCCCCATGCTGAAGAGGTCAAGGCGCTGTTTGCCCGCAACGCTGCGCTGCGGGCGCGGGCTGCGCGGTATGTCGCTTCTGCCGGGAGCCTGCTGCTGGACAGCCGCCGGGCCGAGGCCTGCAGCGCTAACTTTGAAAAAGTGCGCCGCTACGTCAAGCGATTGTGCACCCGGCTGCTGCCCCGCACCGAGAACACCGCCCGCGAAGAGCTGCGGCTGCTCTCGGCTGTGACCCCAAAGGGTGAGGTGTTCTACCAGCACACCGCGCAGGCGCTGGCTGACCGGTTCATCGTGTTCCGGGACGAATATGGTGCCGTGTCGCGCCTGCTGCTGGAGCTGATCCGTGCCGAGGCACTGGCCCGGGGCTATCACATCATCACCTGCCCCTGCGCCATGCACCCGGAGGATAAGATCGACCACATCCTGATCCCGGAGCTGCGGCTGGCCTTCCTCACCGACAACCGGTGGCACCGGGTGCAGCTGCCCGGCATGCAGGCCGTGCGGTGCACCCGGTTCCTTGACCGGGAAAATCTGGCGGGCTACCGCGCCCGGCTGCGGTTCAACGAGCGGGCGGCCGCCGAACTGCTGGAGCAGGCCACCGCCCTGATGGCACAGGCCAAGAGCTGCCACGACGAACTGGAGACTTATTACCGTACCACCGTGGACTTCGCCCAGGTGGACGAAGCTGCCGCCCGGTGCGCGGAGCTGTTCGGGCTGGAAGCGCCGTCACCCGACTGCTGAGTTCTTTATGATAAGGGAAGTGAAATCATGTCCGACATCCGTCTGCCCATCCGGCAGCTGGTGGAGTTTCTGCTGCGCAGCGGCAGCATCGACAGCCGGTTTGCCGGTTTTGACCGTGCACTGGAGGGTGCCCGCATCCATCGCAGGCTGCAGAAGGCCGCCGGGGAGGGTTACGCCGCCGAGGTGCCCCTCTGCGCCGATTATACAGTCGACGGCATCCACTTTACGCTGGAGGGCCGGGCCGACGGCATTTTTACCAACGAAACCGGCGTTGTGACCATTGACGAGATCAAGACCACTGCGGTGCCCGAGGAAGAGATCTGCGAGGATATGAACCCCTGCCACTGGGCGCAGGGCATGGTGTACGGAGCCATCTACAGCGCACAGGAAAGCCTGCCCGCCGTGGATGTGCGGCTGACCTATTACCAAATCGACACCGACCGGATCCTCCGCTTTGTACGGCACTTTTCCCGGCAGGAGCTGGAGCAATTCCTGCACAAACTCCTGCACCGGTATCTGCCCTGGGCACAGCGTCAGCTTGCATGGCAGGAAACCCGCAGCGGCAGCCTGACCGCCATGCGGTTCCCGTTTGAAGCCTACCGCCCCGGGCAGCGGGCACTGGCGGGCGAGGTCTGGCGGGCCTGCACCGCCGCCCCCTCCAAAAAAGGCACACGGCTGTTCTGTCAAGCCCCCACCGGCATCGGCAAGACCATGAGTGCGCTCTTCCCTGCCCTGAAAGCCATGGGGAGCGGCTGCGGGGAGAAGCTGTTTTACCTCACCGCCCGCAACACCACACAGGCCGCCGCCGAGGATGCCATTGCCCGCCTGCGGGCCGTACAGCCCGACCTTGCCCTGCGCAGTGTGACCCTGACCGCCAAGGAAAAAGCCTGCCTGCACCCGGACGCCGAGGGCCATCCGGCCTGCCTGCCGGAGGTGTGCCCCTATGCAAACGGCTACTACGACCGCATCAAGAATGCGCTGGCCGCACTGCTGGACGGCAGCGGCCAATTCAGCCGTGCCGCACTGGCCGACACCGCCCGACAGTTCACCGTGTGCCCCTTTGAGCTGGGGTTGGACCTGAGCGAATGGTGCGATGTTGTGATCGGGGACTACAACTATTTGTTTGACCCGGTGGTGCACCTGAAGCGTTTCTTCGACACCTCCGGCGACTGGCTGTTCCTGATCGACGAGGCACACAATCTGCCCGACCGCGCCCGCGCCATGTACTCGGCCCGCTTCTGTAAGAGCAGCCTAACCGACGCAAAACGCACGCTTGGCAAGGGCAAAAGTGCCCTGAAAACCGCCCTGACCAAGGCCGACAAGGCCATGCGGGAGGCGCGGCAGGCCTGTGTGCGTCTGGCACCCCGCAGGCACGCGGAGGACGCCCCCGGCGAACCGGCCCAGACCAGCCTTCTGCCGGAACCGGATGCCCCGGCGTTTGCCCTGCCGGAGCCGTTGTATGCGCAGGACGGCACGGTGTTTTTGCAGGAGCTGCCCGCCGCACTGCTGACACCCCTGCGGGCGGTGCAGGCCCCCTTGCAGGCCTGGCTGGAAGAGAACCCGGAAGCCGACGCCCACCCGCAGATGCTGGAGCTTTATTTTGCGGTACAGGATCTGGTGCGGGCTGCCGAACGGTACGACAGCCACTTTGTGACCCAGCTCACCGCCCGCGGCAGCGATCTGGAATTGCAGCTGCTCTGTCTGGACCCGGCCCCCTTTGTGGATGCCAGCCTTTCCACCGGGCGCAGTGCCGCGCTGTTCAGCGCCACCCTCACCCCGCCCGCCTACTACCGCAGCGTGCTGGGCTGTGCCGACGCCCGGGCTGTGGCGCTGGAAAGCCCGTTTCCCGCCGGGAACCTGGGGCTGTTCTGCCTGCCAGGCATCTCCACCCGCTACCGTGACCGGGAGCGCAGCGTACAGAGCGTGTCGGATGCACTGGCCCGGCTGGCGCAGAGCCGGGTGGGCAACTATCTGGCGTTCTTTCCCAGTTACGCCTATCTGCGGCAGGTGCAGGAAGATTTTGCCGCCCGCTATCCGGGTATTTCCACCCTTGTGCAGGAGAGCGGGTTGGATGACGCCGCCCGCGCCGCTTTTCTGGCACGATTTGAGCCAGACCCTGCCCATACCCTGCTGGGCTTTGCAGTCATGGGCGGCATCTTTGGCGAGGGCGTAGATCTTGCCGGCGACCGGCTCATCGGCTGTGCCATCGTGGGCGTGGGGCTGCCGCAGGTGAACCCCCGGCAGGAGATGTTGCGCCGCTACTACGACGCCCAGAACGGGGCCGGGTTCGATTACGCCTACCGCTACCCCGGCATGAACAAGGTACTGCAGGCCGCCGGACGGGTCATCCGCACCCCGGAGGACAAGGGCGTGGTGCTGCTGCTGGATGACCGCTTTGCAAAGCCGGACTATCAGCGGCTGTTCCCGCTCCACTGGAAGCACCTGCAGTATCTGCCCGGCCCTGCCGCACTGGAAACCGCGCTGGCCGATTTCTGGAGCAGTAAGCCCGAATAAACGCAACCCCCGCCCACGGACCGGACTCTTCTGTCCTTCTGTGGGCGGGGGTGTCGTTTGAGTGCAGAAAACTTTTGCGCTGCTGCGTTGGTTGCCAAAAAAGTGCAACTTTTTTCAAAAACAGGCTTGACAAGCACCGCATTTGCGGGTATAATAGCACACGTTGAGTGGCTCACACCGCAAGACACGAACCAAATGATGGGGATTTGCATAGTGGTAGTGCGGTAGACTCTGACTCTACTTGTGGGAGTTCGATTCTCTCATCCCCAACCAGAACAAAGCCATCCGATGAACAATCGGGTGGCTTTTCTGTTTTGTTTTCTGCCGATTTCACGCAGTGAACACACCGCACTGTACCAAAGGTCTTTGGGCAAATCAAACACCCGCACCGCATTCCCTTTTCTTGGGAGATGCAGTGCGGGTGCTTTTTTCGTTTGTCAGCCAGCGGGCTGAATCATCTTACAGGATGCTGATGCGGCCTGCACCGTAGGGATTCTCGTAGTCCAGCAGGTAGCCGGGGTACTCTGCCAGCACACTGTTGGCGCTGGAAAGGTGCGGCAGACCCTCTGCGTCCACACCGCCAAAGGTCATGGCGTAGGTGGACATGACAAGGTAATCCTCCGACACATAATCCTTGATGAGCTCGGCCCCGTCAAACATGGCAAAGCCGTCGCCCAGATTGCGCAGGGTGTAGTTCATACCGGCCAGCGCATAGGTCTTGGCCGGGTCCAGAGGCTCGTAGGTGCCGGTGTGACGATCGTAGATCTTCACGTTCTGCACACGAGGCGTGCCGGTGGCACTGCCGATCCAGACGTTCTTGTCGTCGGTCTGCACGGTGTTGGGGATGTCGGTGTGGATCTCGTAGGTCGCACCGGCCACCTGCAGGAAGCCGCCGTTCTCCTTGCCCTCTGCACCGGCAAAGCGGGCTGCAAACTCCAGTGCGTCCTGGATCTGCTTGCCGGTCACCGACATCAGGCAGGCCACGTTGCCAAAGGGGCTGACCTGCTTGCAGGTCTTGAAGGTCCAGTACCCGGCGTCCTCGTCCGAGCGGATGCCGCCGCCGTTCATGATGGCGATGTCACAGTGCAGCTTCTCCACCTCATTGAAGTAGGTGTAGATGCCGTCGGCCACAAAGTCACCCAGGTTGGTCTCGCCGGAGCGGATGCGGCGTTTGCCGGTAACAGGGTCGGTGATGTAAAACTTGGTATCGGCCACGGCGATCTTCTCGCCCAGCATGTCATCCACTGTGTTGACCCATGCGGCCTGCTCTGCTGCCACGGCGACATCCTCCTGATCGTAGGTGGACACCAGCCGGGTGGAGATGGTGCCGTCCGGGGCAATGGTCATCTCGCCCACGTTGGCAAAGTAGGAGCCGGTCTGGGTCAGGGTGACCAGTCTGCCGGAAGCGTCCGCCACCTGCTTATTCTCCATCACCGTGTGGGAGTGGCCGTCGATGAAGGCATCAAAACCAGTGGTGTGGGCAATGACCTCCTCGCTGGTCCAGGGAGAGGACGAGGGATCCACGCCCAAGTGGCCCAAGCCGATGACCACATCGGCCAGGCACTTCGCCTTGTCAACGGCCTTCTGCACGGCGCTGTAGAGCTTCTGGCCGTCCTCGCCGCCCAGGATGTCGTAGATGTACTTGGTCTGGGCCTTGTTCATGAAGTAGGCCGGGGTGGACTTGGTAAACGTCTCGGGCGTGGTGATGCCCACAAAGGCAATGCGCACACCACCGCGCACGAACACCTTGATTTCCGGCAGCACCCGCAGATTGGTGCGCAGGTCCACCCAGTTGCAGGACAGGTACGGGAAGTCGGCATCCCGCATGAGCTCCTTGGCACGGTCCATGCCGTAGTCGAACTCATGGTTGCCAGGAGTAGCGGCATCGTAACCGGCGGCGTTCATCAGCTCAATGATGGAAGCACCCTGGTCCATGGAGCCGTAAGCGGTGCCCTGCACATGGTCACCGGCGTCCACCAGCAGGACCTTTTTGCCTGCGTTCTGATAGCTCTGCTTCAGGGCGGCAATGGCCGCATAGGTGAGCTCCGGGGCCTGCTTGTCGATGTAAGTGTGCACGTCGTTGGTGTACAGGATGGTGACCTCGGATTTTTCACCGGTCCAGCAGGCAGACGCAGCCGGGGCCCCGACGGCCATGGCGGCGGCAGCGGTGGTGACACCGGCGGCCTTCAGGAAATTGCGGCGGGAGATAAGATGTTTCACGGGAAAACGACCTCCTCTTTTTCTGGCATTTGATGGGGCAGGCTCTCCCCTGCCCCTGACTGGTTCAAGCATAACACAGAACCGCGCCAAGAGCAAGACAAAACATGCCGTTTTGTTCAATTTTTCTTCACATATCAGCCGTCTTTCTTGCATTGTGCATCATCGCCGTACCAAAAAAGAGAACGCCCCTGCAGCCGTCTCAGCATGCAGGGGCGTTCCCATCCGTTTAAAAAGGCCGGAGAAAGGGGGCCTTAAATGGCGTTGTATTCCTTGAGGATCTTCTCAAGGTCGGTGCCCTCGATCTTCTTCAAAGCTTCCTTCAGGGCCAGACGCGGGATGAGCGGCAGGTCCATGTCGGTGATCTTCTTGCCGTCGCGCAGCTTGACCGTTGCATTCAGCAGGTCACGCACGTCGTAGGTGCTGCCCCAGACCTCGGGCACACCGCGGTCCACGTTCAGCAGGGTGTACACGGCCTCCATACCAGTACGCATGGAGTACTCAGTGGTGAAAATGGTATCGCGCTTGGTCTCCGCAAACTGGCCCAGGAAGGCAAAATTCACAGCGCCCTCCGGCACGATGTCGGGGCGGTCGCCCATGGCACGGGGCATGAAGAAAGCGTCAATATAGGGCATCATCACCGGCACGGTGTTGGCGCTGTGCTCTGCCAGCTCTTCGATCTGGTCGGTGGGCACGCCGATGTGGTACAGCCACTCCATGCAGATCTCCTTGCCGGTGCAGTCGCGCATGGGCTTTTTGACATAATCGCCGGGCTTGTCGCTGAACAGGCCGTAGACCCAGACACACAGCTGATCTTTGGGTTGATCGCGGAACTGCTGCTGACGGTTCAGCGTCCAGCTGAGCAGCCAGCTGGAATCCTTGACCGTAACGATGCCGCCGGTGACGGTGTGACCGCTGAAGGGATCGCGCTTGCAGATCTTCTGGATATACTGCGGGATCTTGTCATCCAAGGTGGTGATGGTGGCGCTCTCCCAGTTGGACAGCTCCGGATCCGAGCAGAACTTTTCGGGGTGGCCGAAGGACGGGTCCTGTGCGGCGATCCTCTTCCACAGATCCCAGCCGTTGCCCGGCTTGATGGTGGGGTCGAAACCGGCTGCCTTGTCCTGGGCACCCACGGTGCAGCTCTCGACGCAGCCGCCGTTGGTGATGAACAGCAGATCGTTCTCGGTCAGGTCGATGTTGGACACCTCGCCTGCGTGCTCCACGGTGACCGAGCTTGCCATCTTGCGGCTGCCCTGAATGTCGAACTTGACGTCCGTGACCTTGGTGTCGTAGTGGAACTGCACGCCAAAGCCCTTCAGGTACTCGATCATGGGCAGGATGATGGACTCATACTGGTTGTAGCGGGTGAAGCGCAGGGCGGTAAAGTCCGGCAGGCCGCCGATGTGGTGGATATAGCGCTTGATATACAGCTTCATTTCCAGTGCGCTGTGCCAGTTCTCAAAGGCGAACATGGTGCGCCAGTACAGCCAGAAGTTGGAATTCAGCACCTCATCGTCAAAGAAGTCGGTGATCTTCTTGTCCTGCAGCTCCTCGTCCGGGGTGAAGAACAGTTTCATGATCTCCATAGCGCCCTTGTCGGACAGGCCGAACTTGCCGTCGGTGTGGGCATCCTTGCCCTGCTCCACGGTAGCACGGCAAAGGGAGAAGTTGGGGTCCTCCTTGTTCAGCCAGTAATACTCATCCAGCACGCTGGCACCCTCGGTCTCCAGCGAAGGGATGGAGTGCAGCAGGTCCCACATGACCTCAAAATGGTTGTCCATCTCACGGCCGCCGCGCATGACGTAGCCGATGCTGTACTTGTAGCCGTCGCAGGCACCGCCGGGCAGGGCCTCCTTCTCGAACACATGGACATGCTCGCCCTTCATCTGGCCGTCACGCACCAGATAGCAGGCTGCGGTCAGGGCTGCCAGGCCGGAACCGACGATATATGCGGATTTATGATCAACGCCCTCCGGCTTTTTGGGACGTGCAAATGCTTCGTAGTTGCCACTGGAATAGTACATGGAAAAGCCTCCTTGCTTCGCTGTTTTTCTTCCTTACAGCAGTTCAATGCTGCTCTCTATGGCAACAGTATACCCTACCTTGGCCCGCAGAACAACAAACAAACTCTGCCCCATGTATAAAATTTAGACAACTGTCCCGTTTTGTTGGAAATGCGTACAAATTGTGACAAAAAAAGCGGAATGACCGCTGTCATTCCGCTTTTGCAGGCGTTTGTTTTATTTTGCGGTGGGCTGGGCCACCTCAAAGTCAATCTTGCCCAGATTGACGTCGGAACGCACGATGGTGATCATCATGGTATCGCCCAGGCTCCAGTTCCTGCCGGAGACGGGGTCGGACAGGCGCACGCCCTCGGTGAGCATCGTGCCGGAGGGGGTCAGGCTGGAAGCCGGTACAAAGCCCTCCACGCCGTTCTCCAGTTCAATGAACAGGCCGCGCTGGGTCACGCCGGAAATGCGGCCCTCGTAGCACTCGCCCAGATGGCGGCGGGCATACTCGGCCTTGTAGCAGTCCTCAGCCTTGCGCTCGATCTGCATGGCGATGACCTCGCGCTCGCTGGCCTGCTTGCTGGCCCGCTCCGCAAAATCGGTGTAGCGCAGGATCATGGTGTCCTTGTCGGTGCCCTTGAGCTGCGCGGTCATGATGCGGTGGATGGCCAGGTCCGGATAGCGGCGGATGGGGCTGGTAAAGTGGGCATAGTCCTGCAGCACCAGACCGTAGTGACCCTTGGGCTTTTCCTCGTACAGAGCCTTGGACATGCAGCGCAGCATACCGGTGTTGATGATCTGCTCATACGGGCCGCCGCGCACACCCTCCAGAATGGCGCTCAGCTCCTTGGGGGTGGGCACCTCCTTGGCAAAGTGGTCGTTGATGCCGCAGGCCTGCAGCAGAGCATGCAGACGCTCCAGCTTTTCGGCGTTGGGCTCCTCGTGCACACGGTACACAAAGGGGATCTGCTTGACCCGGGCAAAGTGGGCGGCGCACTGGTTGGCCAGCAACATGAACTCCTCGATCATGGCTTCGCTCTCGCCGGAGGTGCGCTTCTTCACGTCGATGCAGTGGCCATTCTCGTCGAGGATCAGCTTGACTTCACCGCTCTCGATGTCCATGCATCCGCGCTCCTTGCGCAGGCGGGCACGGTGGCCGTACAGCTCCTTCATGGCGGGCAGCTGAGCCAGAACCTCGTGGTACTTGCCCTTGAGCTCGTCGTCGGCACTGCCGGCCAGCAGGGCGTTGATCTCGGAGTACACGCCCTTGACACGGCTGCGGATGACCGACTTGACAAAGCGGTAGTCGGTCAGGTTGCCGTCCTTGTCCAGACGCATCAGGCAGGAGAACGCCAGGCGCAGCACGCCCTCGTTCAGGCTGCAGATGCCGTTGGACAGCTGCTTGGGCAGCATGGGCACCACCTGGTCGGCATAGTACACGCTGGTGGCACGGTGAAAGGCTTCGTTGTCCAGCTCACTGCCGGGCTTGACGTAGTGAGACACATCCGCAATATGCACGCCCAGCTCAAAGCCGCCCTCCGGCGTCTTGGTCAGGCTGATGGCGTCGTCGATGTCCTTGGTCTCAGCGCTGTCGATGGTGAAGATGGGCAGAGCGCGCAGATCCATGCGGCCCTCACAGTCGGCCTCGGTCACCTCGGCGTTCTCCAGCTTCTTGGCCTCTTCGCGGACCTTATCCGGGAAACGGCTGCGGATGTCCTGCGCATAGAGCAGAGCCTTGGCGCAGCGCTTGGCCTCGTCGGAGCTGCCAAAGCGCATGGCCACGCCCACGCGGTGATCTTCCTGCCGGTTGCCGCGCTGCAGGATCTCCACAGCCACTTTGTCGCCGTCCTTGGCACCGCCCTCGCAGTCGCGCATCATCCGCATGGAGATGGCGGGGCAGTCATCGGGCACGAACTTCAGCATGCCCTCCACACGGCGGACGGTGCCCACCAAATCGTTCTTTTCTTCCAGCACGGCCAGGATCTCGCCCTCGTCGCTGCCCTCCACACGGGGATGCTCAAACTTTTCCACCAGCACCTTGTCACCGGGCATGGCGCCGCGGGTGAAGCGGCCCGGGATGAAGATATCGCTGGTGCCGTCCTCCAGCATGACAAAAGCAAAGTTCTTGCCCAGCTTGACCACCTTGCACAGCAGGGCCTTGTCGGCGCGGCCAGAACGCACCGTAAAGAAAACGCCCTGCCTCTGGCAGATCACAGCCTCGTGCACCAGCTGGTCCACGGCCTCCATCACCTTGCGGTCCGAGCCACGGTCCCCGCCGAACTTTGACTTGAGGTCCTTCACGGTGCACGGCTGATTCTGGATCGCGTGCTCAATTTTATCGCGCATTGCCATAATATTTTTCTCCTTGCTCTTCCTGGCTGCGGCCTCCGTCGGGCTGCAGCCCTGCCAGTTCCGGGCATTGCTGCCCACCCTGCTGCGGCAGCCCGAAAAGACAGCTGCCCGCACTTTTTTACTCAACTATGTCGGTTTTACACAGAAAAACAGCCCCGTCAGAGCACGGGGCTGCATGGGGTGCATCAACCTGCCAGACGGCCGGTGAACAGGCAAGCCAGAATTGCCACCACGAAAAAGACGACACCGGCAATGCGGGTCACCTTGGCCAACATCTGGTCAGCCGGGGTCAGGCGTGCGTTGTTGGCACCGCCTGCACTGCCGTTGATGGCGCCGGAAAGGCCCTGGCCGTGGGTGTGCTGCATGAGGGTGAGGAACACGATGACCAGCGAAGCGACCAGCAGGATCGCGCCGCCAACGATTTCGATAACAGACATGGATTGAAACGCTCCTTTATTCAAATTGAATGGGAAGACCACGCAAAAATACAACTATATAGTATCATACCATCTGCAAAAAAGCAAGCACAATTCCGCATTTATCCCAACCAGTGCAGTGCCGTGCACAGCTGTGCAAACACCGCCGCGCTGGAGACCGCCGCCTGCGTCTGTCCGTCCTGCAAGACCACGATGGTGTATTGCGGATCCTCGGCCGGGTAAAACCCCGCGAACCACAGGTTCATGCGCTCTTTCCCTTCGGCCGTGAACTGCCCAGTCTGGGCGGTACCGGTCTTGCCCGCCGCCCCGCCGGGCAGGCCGGAAGCATCCTGTGCCGTGCCCTCGGCCACCGTCTGCTCCAGCATGGTGCGCAGAGCCGCGGCGGTCTGCTCCGTGAGCACCCGTTCTGCCTGCGGGCGGGCAAAGGCCGACAGATCTTCCCCGGATGTTTCATCCAGCGCACAGTCCAGCAGGCACGGCGCACGGTAAACACCGCCGTTTGCGATGGTGTTCATCATGGCGGCCACTTGCAGCGGCGTTGCCAGCAGGCTGCCCTGCCCGAAGCTGAAATTGGCCAGCTGCCCGCTCTGGGCCAGTTCCTCGGCTCCCGGCAGGGCTCCGCTCTGGGCGGTAAGGCCCTCCGCCAGCCCGATGCTCCGCCCGAAGCCCAGCGCCTGCGCCTGCTGCAAAAGAGCCTGTGCTCCCAGCTGCTGCCCCAACCGGATAAAATAGCCGTTGCAGCTCTTTGCCAATGCGGCCGAAAGGTCCACCTCGCCGTGCGGCACACCGCCTGCGCAGCGGAAGATCTGCCCGTCCACCACCACCGCGCCGTTGCAGTCGTGCTCCGGCGCAAGGCCGGCTTCCAGCGCAGCCGCTGCAAGCACCGGCTTGAACACCGACCCAACCGCATACGCCTGCAAGGCCCGGTTTAAAAAGGGGCTGTCCGGCGCTTCCAGACTGGCCGCCGGGTCAGCCGGGTCAAAACCCGGCACACTGACGCAGGCCCGCAGGGCTGCCGTGCGGACGTCCAGCACCAGAATGCAGCCGGTGGTCATGGTCTGCGCCGCCACCGCCTCGGCCGCCCGCTGGACAGAACGGGAGAGGGTCAGGCGGACCCCCACCGCTCCGCTGTCCGCCTGCAGATGCTGCACCTGCTCCCCGGTGCGCAGGGTGCCCTGCGCGGTCACCGGGCACAGCAGGGTGTCCCGTGCCCCGCTGCCGGTGAGCAGCGCGTCCAGTGCTTTTTCCAGCCCGGCAGCACCGTGGCCCTCACCGTCCAGATACCCCAGCAGCTGCGGGCACAGCGGTGCGGCTGCATACCGCCGGGACGCCGCATAGCATGGAATGCCCAGCGCCGTCATGTCCCGGTCCACCTCCACGAGAAATGGAGCCGCCCGGCTGCGGCTGCGGTACAGCAGTTCCTGTCCGGCGGTGTCGGTGCAGGCGTACAGGCGGGTATAATTTTCCTGCCCCGGGAAGCAGAGAGCCATCCAGCGTTTTTCCAGCCCGGTGAGTGGCAGGCCCATGCAGTCGTAAAAGCCGCCGCGCCGGGCTGGCAGTTCCAGCGTGACCGTGCTCTGTGCCGCCGCACGGGCTGCATAATCCGTGCGGGACGCCAAATAAAACAGCCTGCACAGCACTACGGCAAAGCCGAACAACAACGCCGCATACAGCGCCAGCACCCTCCGCCCGGACATGGACACGCCCCCTTTGGCATAGCGTGGGCAACGGAGACCCAGGCTATACAAAAAGGGAGGCAGAACCTCCGAAGAAGTTCTGCCTCCCTAAGGCACTTTTATAAGAGCGCTTTTGCGGCTTAGTACATGCCGCCCATACCGCCCATATCACCGGCAGGTGCAGCAGGGGCCGGGGGTTCCGGCAGATCTGCCACCAGGCTCTCGGTGGTGAGCACCATCTCAGCAACGGATGCTGCGTTCTCCAGAGCGGAGCGGGTGACCTTGGTCGGGTCGACGATACCGGCGGCGATCATGTCATCCACATAGACCTCGTTCTGCGCGTCGAAGCCATAGTTGGGCTTGTTGGCAGAAATGATCTTGTCGATGATGACGCTGCCCTCCAGGCCGGCGTTCTTTGCAATCTGGCGCAGAGGAGCCTCCAGAGCCTTCAGCACGATCTTGGCACCGGTGCGCTCGTCGCCTTCCAGGCTGTCGCACAGCTCACGCACAGCGGGAATGGCGTTGATGGGAGCGGTACCGCCGCCGGCCACGACGCCTTCCTGCACAGCAGCCTTGGTTGCATTCAGGGCATCCTCGATGCGCAGCTTCTTGTCCTTCATCTCAACTTCAGTAGCAGCACCGACCTTGATGACGGCCACACCGCCGGCCAGCTTGGCCAGACGCTCCTGCAGTTTCTCGCGGTCGAAGTCGCTGGTAGCGGCCTCGATCTGGCTGCGGATCTGTGCAATGCGGGCTGCAATGGCATCCTTGTCGCCTGCGCCGCCCACAATGGTGGTGTTCTCCTTGGTGACCTTGACCTGACGGGCATGGCCCAGCATCTGGACGGTAGCGTCCTTCAGCTCGTAGCCCAGATCAGAGGACACCACAGTGCCGCCGGTCAGGATGGCGATATCCTGCAGCATCTCCTTGCGGCGGTCGCCGAAGCCGGGAGCCTTGACAGCCA
>ERZ833822.1957-NODE-1957-length-14522-cov-5.268819_pt1 | contig 14522 bp, 11 predicted proteins | sample MGYA00519913_ERZ833822 | MGnify/ENA primary metagenome ERZ833822 (study PRJEB31850, sample SAMEA3708746) | human gut metagenome | biome: human gut; feature: human-associated habitat; material: faeces | place: China | collected 2014 ... | reverse complement strand
ATCTGATGGAAAAGGGGTATTATGATAAATATAAATAATAAGGAGCATTCCTGTTAAGTAACAAATAACCGGTTTGCAAAAAATGAGTGCCACCCATAGAATAATGATTGTTAACTTGGCGGTTAATAAGAATCATTGTTCAAAGGAGACACCCACAAATGAATTATAAGCAGAATGAAAAAATCAATCAAGTAAAAGAATCAACTTTGGTAGTTGGAATCGATATCGGAAGCACGACACAGTACGCCAGGGCATTTGACTGGAGAGGCATTGAGCTTGGGAAAGTCTTTCCGTTCAGCAACAGCAGAGAAGGATTTGAATCTTTCAAAGCATGGATGCAGCATTTACAGGACAAGTATAAGAAGCTGGATGCAATCGTAGGTATCGAGCCGACAGGTCATTACTGGTTTGACCTTGGCGCTTATCTTGAGGATGAGGGCATCCTCCTGGTTATGGTTAACCCTTATGCGGTAAAGCAGACCAAGGAACTGGATGACAACAGCCAAAGCAAGAATGACAGGAAGGATCCGAAGGTGATCGCAAAGCTGGTTACCGAGGGCCGGTATTCTGCACCGTATACACCGGATGGTGTGTATGCTGATTTAAGAATTATGGTGGCCAATCGTAAGAGACTCATCAGGGAGATGACCCAGATCAAAAACAGATTTGCCAGATGGTTCGCCATATATTTCCCCGAGTACACAGATGTGTTTGGGGACTATGAAGCACAGAGCAGTATGCTGCTTCTAAAGAAAGTTTGTACTCCGGAAGCAATCGTGGAACTGGGAGCCGAGAAAATCAATCAAATCTGGCGTGATGCAAAGCTTAGGGCTGTGGGAATGAAAAGGGCAACGACCCTGTGTGAGACAGCAAAACGCAGCATCGGCTTAAAGAAAGGCTCTTCGGCGGCCCAGTATGAAATGAAACTGTTGCTCGAGGATTACGAATACAAAAAGGCACAGCTGGATGCCGTTATGGAGGAAATAGAAAAGCTGTGCAGGAAGATACCCGAAAGCGAGCAGATGCTTGCCATCAAAGGTATAGGAGTAATCACGGTAGCCGGATTTCTGGCAGAAGTGGGTGATGTGAGGCGTTTCGAATCACCCAGACAGATACAAAAGCTGGCAGGACTCTCATTACGGGAGAACAGCTCTGGAAAGCACAAAGGACAGACGACCATAAGCAAAAGAGGTCGGAGTAAGCTGCGGGCAGTGCTGTTCAATGCAGCAATTCCGCTGATAGCGAAGAACCCAGAGTTTAAGTCATTGCATGAGTATTACACGACAAGAGCGAATAATCCGCTCAAGAAGAAACAATCCGTGATTGCGATCAGCTGTAAGCTGATACGGGTCTTTTATGCCATCCTTGCAAATGGAGTGACCTATGATGCGCAGAAGATGCTTTCTGACATTCACAGGCAGCCGCAGGCAGCATAAAAAGAACGACTGTGAGATTCAGGAGACGTCCGCCGCAAGGTGCTGAAAGGAACAGAAGAAATTCATAAACATAGAGAGCCAAGTCAGATTTCTTACCATCAGAGCAGAGACTCAGCGAAGGAGCATCATGACGCCCCTTTATGGATAAGCAGAACGAAGGAATTAAGGACCCAGAAGTAAAGGAGATCCTGTATGACATGGGAGGTTAGGCTGCCGTAAGGAGTAGGGGAAAGAAAGGCCGATCATAGCAGAATGAGACGACGTCTTGTTTTGTGTACCCTAAACATCCGAATATCCATGATTTATGGCCAAGGGGAATGACATAGACTTAGAAAATATCTCTATGAAGAAATGAAAATGTGAGAAAAAGCGAGTTAACAAGAGAAAAACAAAGATTATTATGGGAGGCTTATTTGTATAAATACATTGTGTTGACTGCGGATATTGATTTGGCTAATAAGGAATGGACACCAATAGGAAACCATAGTAATCCTTTTAAAGGGAATTTTAACGGCGATAACCATACTGTGACGGGAATGCAGATAAGTGGTGAATTAGATCGTGTCGGCTTGTTTGGAGAATGCATAAAATTTAATGTTGATAGTGCCATAAAAAATATTACGGTTAAAGATTCTGTTATTTGTGGAATAAACTTTGTTGGGGCTATCGTGGGATACGCAGAAGGAATAAATATTGAGAACTGTCGGAGTATTGGAAATACAATAAACGGCGAAACAGATGTTGGCGGTATTTGCGGTAAGATTGGAGGATATTCGGTTGGTAAAGTCTCGCAATGTTACAATAGTAGTAAGGTAACAGGGGGAGGGAGAGTTGGTGGTATTGCCGGGATGGGTAGTATTGCCGAGAATTGCCTGAATACCGGTGAGATAACGATTATACGTGAAGCTTATCGAAGTGCCTGTGGTGGAATATTTGGCATCTTTGGTGATGCCACTACGTCTGCGAGGGTTACTGCATGTGTAAATCTGGGGAAAGTCAGTGGAGGAGAATCTTTTGGCGGAATTGTAGGAAAAACAGAGACTAGTAGTACGGGGCATATTTCAAATTGTTATTACAATATGGATGCAATTACCGGAGGCTTTGACGCTGGAACAGCATTAACGGCAGGGCAGCTTTGCGGTGCACTTCCGGATGGCTTGGATTCTACAATCTGGAAAGAGGGCAGTGTCGATACCAGCACTGCAAAGGCTACACAGGGCAGATTCGGTACAGCCACAGGGACTTACATCAATCTGACAAAGGTGGCAGATATCAAAGAGACGAAGACTGCTCCCGTACCGGTATACAACTATGTTACAACGAATGGCGACGACTGGGATATCTATACCCTGATCACCACGGCGGAGGAATTCGTAGCCATCGGACGGGATGATACAAAATGGAGCGGAAACTACGTCTTGGAGAACGATATAGATGTGAGCGGAGTACAACTCAGTTCCATTGGAGATCCAGGAACTCCGTACACAGGAAAATTCAGTGGAGACGGACATACGATAGGCCATATCGATATGACAGAAGATAAGCAGACTTATAGTTCTGGTTTATTTGGCACAATAGGCTATTCAAAAACCCTAAACAGTGAAAAAGAAAGCGGTAAGGTAATGCTGTTGGCTGCCAACGGAGCCATCGTTTCGAGTGACATTGCAGGAGGAATTTGCGGAAATTTGTCTGTGGGTGAAATTTATGGCTGCTCCTTTACTGGAACGGTAAAAGGGCATACAGCAGGTGGAATCTGCGGCAATGCCGGACAAGGTACTATGATTTCCCAGTGCTTTTTTGAAGGAGACGTGCAGGGAAGATCTGCGGCGGCAGGAATCTGCGGCAATAGTCCATTTACAGTTATCGATCATTGCATTAGTATAGCTGCTATTGCAGGTGATGGAGATCGTGCAGGAATAGTGTATAGTGGAGATAGCGGTGCAACAAATTGCTATTTCAATAAAGATATATGTAAAACAGATGATGAACGCAATTTGGGGCGTACGACCCTGCAACTGACCTCTTCCAGCTTTTTCGAAGAACTCAAAACAAACGGCTTTAACACCGAACTCTGGACAAAGAAAGCCAACGATAAAGAGACCGGAATCGCCTACTACCCTTCTCTTGGGGAGAATAATGCAGTTGGTGTGAATTACACCACGGGTCTGCTGTTCGAGAGAACAGATAACGCTACTCCCACCTATGGACAAGATATTACTTTTAACGCAAAGGCACTGGTAAACTTTGCGACAGACGGACAGCCCATCTCTGCGGAAGATACGGAGGGCAGCTTTGAGATCCGGATCGGGGATACCACGGTGGTAAGCGCAGCGCAGATCCAAAACGGCACCGCAACTTACAAGGCGCAGACCGTGGGCGAGACCACGTTCACCCTCGTTTACACCGGGACAAACTCTTCTTTCTTCCCGGAGCAGACGACGAAGGATCTGACTGTGAATATCGCCCCGGCAGCACTTAGGGCAGAGGGTGTTGGCATCGCCAGTGGAACCTATGGCAATAAGCTGAGTGTACTCACAGTGGCAGGACTGACGGCAAAACTGGAAACCAAGACCATCGACGGAACCTGGCAGATCCAGAGCGATGATGACAAGGTTCCTTATGTTGGCGATAGTGAGACCTACACGGCAACGTTTATTCCTAATGAGCATCCGGAATACTATCAGACGCTGACGGCACAGGTAAAATTGGAAATCAGTAAAGCAATTGCTCCGAAGATTCAAGACTTGGATCTCAAATACAGTTGGGCGGCCAAAGGAGAGAAGGCGGTGCAGATACCGGGGCTGTCCGAAGATCTGGGAAAAACAGGAATGACTGTTATAACGAGAGAGGATTCAGAGAACATTTTGGCAGCAGATTCCAAGGTTGAATATTCGGAAGGAAAGCTGATATTTACCCTGGGAGAAAATGCTGTGGAAGATATCAATAAGACTGCCACATTATTGGTTGAATTACAGTCACAGAATTATGAGAATTTCCATGTTGGTGTGCACATCCTTCGCACCGCAAAAGCAGACCGCGAGGATACCCCGGATCCGGATGCCTTTGACATGACCTTTACCGTCAGCGGCAATGATCTGGCGGCGCAGATCACCACAGATCGCACTGACGTGGAATTCAGCTTTGATGGAACGGACTGGGGGCAGACCAAATCCACCGGAGTCGGTCACAACGAGAAGGTGACTGCACAGATCCGCTATGCAGAAACCGATGATTATAACGCAAGCCCCGCCGTATCGAAGACATGGAACTCCGGTCACGGCCCGCTGAACCGACACGACCGGGTGGAACCCACCTGTCAGGCAGAGGGCAGCATCGAATACTGGACCTGCGACGTCTGCGGACTGTATTTTGCATCCGCGGACGGAAGCAAGAGCATAACAGCGACAGAGATTGTTCTTCCGAAGACGGATCATAGCTGGGCAGAAGGATATCTGTCCGATATGACCGGACACTGGCATAAGTGTGGTGTCTGTGGAATCACCAGCAATACGGAAAAGCATGCATCCGGTGGCGCGGCCACCACAGAACGGGCGGAGATCTGTACCGTCTGCGGTTATGAGATCGCACCGAAGAAGCCTGCTGCCAGTAACGACGATGACGATGATGACGACGATGACAGCAGTCAGGCGTCCAATACGGACCAGAAGGCCACGGACACGGCAACACCTCCCGCAGCCACGGCAACGCCTGTCACACCCGGTGTGGTAAAGCCTTCTGTAATTCCCGTGCCCCCGACAACACCCGCTGCGGACGAAAACCGTAAGGAAGATGCGGCAAAGCCCTCCGGGGAGGCACAGGACACGCAGGAATCGAGTGGAGAAGCACCGCAGGAGGAGCGGATAGATTCCATGACCGCCCAGACTTCCGACTCTCAGGAATCCGGCACAGAGCAGATAACGGAGACCTCCGGTAAGGGAACGAACGCAGGCCGCGTGGCGGCAGCGGCAGCAGCCGGAGCCGTAGTGGTCGGCGGTGGCGGCGCAGCTGTCTACGTGACCATGATCAAAGGAAAGTTTAAATTCAAATAACGTATGATAAGATGATAAGCGAACCTCAGAGGCCCGGTGCTTCTGAGGTTTGTTTTGCCATAGGGGAGAAATCTGCCGGAAATTACAACAAACTATTTTCAGATGAAAATAAATGTATTAAAATAGAAATAAGTATTGGCAGAACGAAGACAGTTTTGCATAGTTACAGCAAACGCAAGAGAAAATAATGAAATATAGAAAACGGAGGATCCTACGATGAAGAGAATCGGAATGTTGACGAGCGGTGGTGACTGCCAGGCATTAAATGCTGCCATGAGAGGTGTGGTGAAGACCCTGGCGAACAGTAAGGAAGAGGTCGAGATCTATGGCTTCCTCGATGGCTACAGAGGACTGATTTACGGTAATTTCCGCATGCTGACAGACAAGGATTTCTCCGGCATCCTTACCAAGGGCGGCACGATCCTGGGAACCTCCCGTACCCCCTTCAAGACGATCCAGGATCCGGATCCCAACGGGCTGAACAAAGTCGAAGCCATGAAGCAGAACTATTACAAGCTGCAGCTGGACTGCCTTGTAATTCTCGGTGGTAACGGCACCCACAAGACTGCGAACCTGTTGCGCAAGGAAGGACTGAATATCGTGACCCTGCCCAAGACCATCGACAATGACCTGTGGGGTACTGATATGACCTTCGGTTTCCAGAGCGCAGTAGATATTGCTACGGATGCCATCGACTGCATCCATACCACAGCAGCTTCCCACGGCAGAGTATTTATCGTGGAAGTTATGGGACATAAAGTAGGGTGGCTGACCCTGAATGCCGGAATGGCAGGCGGTGCGGACATCATCCTGCTTCCAGAGATCCCTTATGATATCGATAAGGTGATCGAGAAGATCGAAGACAGGGACAAAAAGGGCTGCCGTTTTACCATTATCGCTGTGGCTGAGGGTGCGATTTCCAGGGAAGATGCTGCCCTGACCAAAAAAGACTACAAGAAAAAGATGGAAAAATATCCGTTCCCTTCCGTATCTTACGAAGTGGCTGCACAGATCCAGGAGAAGACCGGCAGAGAAGTACGTGTCACCGTACCCGGCCATATGCAGAGAGGCGGAAGCCCCTGCCCTTATGACAGAGTATTCGCCAGCCGTCTGGGCTCCGAGGCAGGCAAGCTGATCCTGGATAATCAGTATGGATTCATGGTAGGTTACAAGAACCGTGAGATCGTAAGGGTTCCGTTAGAGGATGTAGCGGGCAAGTTAAAGACCGTGGATCCCGATGCTACCATCGTACAGGAAGCGAAGCTGCTGGGCATCTGCTTCGGCGATTAAGACAGAAAATGAATGAGTAACTATTTTCGCCAAGCATCTGCTAATATTTGATGGCTCTGAATAGTTACAAGGAAGAGAGAGAATACATGTCATATACAGCACTATACCGGAAGTTTCGTCCGGATGCTTTTTCCGACGTCAAAGGTCAGGATCATATCGTGACCACACTGAAGAATCAGCTGCGGGCGAACCGGATCGGTCATGCGTATCTTTTCACCGGAACGAGAGGTACCGGTAAGACTACGGTGGCAAAGATTTTTGCGAAAACAGTGAACTGTGAACACCCCACAGAGGACGGCCCCTGTGGGGAATGCCGTATTTGTAAGGCGATTGCGGCGGGAGCCAGCATGAATGTCATCGAGATCGATGCGGCTTCCAACAACGGTGTGGACAATATCCGTGAGATCATCGACGAGGTATCCTATTCCCCTGCGGAGGGAAAATACAAGGTCTACATCATCGACGAGGTGCATATGCTCTCCCCCGGAGCTTTCAACGCATTGTTAAAAACGCTGGAAGAGCCGCCCTCTTATGTTATTTTTATTCTGGCGACCACAGAGGTGCACAAGATCCCCATTACGATCCTGTCCCGCTGCCAGAGATATGATTTTAAACGAATCTCCATTGATACCATCACGGATCGCATGAAGGAACTGATGGACACGGAGCAGGTACAGGTGGAGGACAGAGCTCTGCGCTACATTGCGAAAGTAGCGGACGGTTCTATGCGAGATGCCTTGAGCCTGTTGGATCAGTGTATTGCCTTCCATCTGGGCAAAGAACTGACCTACGATATGACCCTGGATGTGCTGGGGGCAGTGGATACGGAAGTGTTCAGCAGGTTGCTGCGCTTCGTTATGGACCGGAATGTGTTAGGCTGCATTGAACTGTTGGAAGAGATCGTCATGCAGGGCAGGGAGCTGGTACAGTTTGTCACGGACTTTACCTGGTATCTGCGGAATCTGATGTTGGTACAGACAGCGGATAATCTGGAGGATGTCATAGACATGTCTACGGACAATCTGGCGAATCTGAAGGAAGAAGCTTCCATGCTGTCCATGGACCAGATCATCCGCTATATTCATATTTTCTCCGAACTGTCCGGCCAGATCCGCTATGCGGCACAGAAACGTATTCTGGTAGAGATCGCGCTGATCAAGCTGTGCAAGCCGGAGATGGAGACGGATCAGGAGGCGGTCCTGGATAGAATCCGCCAGGTGGAGGAAAAGGTCGAGAACGGTATTGTAGTCACGGCGGCCCAGATGCCTGCCGGAGCTCCCGGAGCACAGGGAGTGCCGCAGGCCGGTGTGGCAAAGCCGAAGCCACAGTTGCCGAAGGCGGTCCCCGAGGATATCCAGGAGATCGTACGGAAATGGCCGGCCATCGTGGGAAATGCCGAGAATCCCATGAAGATGTATCTGAAAAACGCCCGATTAAGTCTGGGTGGAGACAACAAGCTCATGGTGGTGCTGGAGGACGGACTGGCTTCCGATTATTTCAAGGGGGAAGCCCACGAACAGAACAAGCAGCAGTTGGAAATGCTGTTGTCCGATTTTTCCAGCAAAGAGATTGAAGTGACGATCCAGACGGTGGAAAGCAGCAGAGAATTCGAAGACAACTATGTGGATCTCAGTAAGGTCATCAACATGGAGATCGATGAGGAAGAGTGATCCTGCGTGAATTTGGGATTGCGGCAGCCTTACAGATAAGGTAAGATAGAATAATAACTCAACCATATATGAGCACGTAGGACAATAGTCCGAAATGCGAATATATGTTATGATTTCGAAAGTGCGCAGCACGGAGAAATCAATTATAAATAATATGGAGGAAACAGCAACATGGCAAAAAGAGGTGGATTTCCCGGAGGCGCAATGCCCGGAAATATGAATAATCTGATGAAGCAGGCACAGAGAATGCAGCGTCAGATGGAAGAAGGACAGAAGGAACTGGAGACCAAGGAGTTCTCCGCATCCGCAGGTGGAGGAGCTGTGGAAGTGACCATCAACGGTAAAAAAGAGATCACATCCATCAAGCTGGCAGAGGAGATCGTGGATCCCGAGGATATCGAGACTCTGCAGGATGCTATCGTGGCAGCAGCCAACGAAGCACTGCGCAAGGCGGATGAAGCCAATGCAGAACTTATGGGCAAAATGACCGGAGGATTAGGAGGATTTCCTTTCTAATGGAACTCTACAGCGGACAGATCAATAAATTAATAGAAGAACTGGCAGCCCTTCCGGGGATTGGCAGTAAGTCCGCACAACGACTGGCTTTTCACCTGATCAATATGCCGAAGGACCGTGTGGACAGACTGGCAAACGTCATGATCGAAGCCAGAGCCAATGTCCGCTATTGCAAGGAATGCTATACTCTGACGGATAAGGAACTCTGCCCGGTGTGTGCGAATCCCAGACGGGATCATCGTACCATTATGGTGGTGGAGAACACCAGAGATCTGGCGGCTTATGAGAAGACCGGCAAATATGAGGGCGTGTACCATGTACTGCATGGTGCCATTTCCCCGATGCTGGGTGTGGGACCCGGTGACATCAAGCTGAAGGAACTGATGGAGCGCCTGCAGGGAGATGTGGAGGAGGTCATTATCGCAACCAATTCCAGCCTGGAAGGTGAGACCACGGCAATGTATATCAGCAAGCTTATCAAGCCCACAGGAATCAAGGTGACCAGAATTGCCAGTGGTGTCCCTGTAGGAGGAGATCTGGAATATATTGATGAGGTAACATTACTCCGCGCTTTAGAGGGCAGAGTGGAATTATAGACAGTATGCATGAAATAAAAATGGATAAAAGTGGGAGGGAAAGACAATGGCAGTAACAAAAAGTTTATTTGGGAAAAGCCCGGAAGGGAAAGAGATCTCGCTGTATACCCTGAGTAATAGTAAGGGTATGAAGGCAGCGGTGACAGATCTGGGCGCTACTCTGGTGCGCGTACTGGTACCGGATGCCGCGGGCAAGGCGGACGACCTGGTGCTGGGATTTGACAATGGTGAGAGCTATTACGGCAACGACAGCTTTTTCGGCACGGTGATCGGCCCCTGTGCGAACCGTACCGGCGGTGCAGAGTATACGCTGGATGGCGTTACTTATCAGCTGGACAAAAATGACGGTGCCAACAATTTACATACCCATAAGCAACTGGGATTCCATAAGAGACTCTGGGATGCGGAGATAGGAGAGAACAGCGTGACATTTTCTCTGGAGGATGAGGATGGGCAGCTGGGATTTCCAGGCAATAAGAAGGTATCCGTAACCTACTCTCTGAGTGAAGAGAATGAGCTGACTCTGCATTACCATGCTTCCAGTGACAAGAAGACCATTATCAACCTGACCAACCATTCCTATTTCAATCTGGACGGTCACGGTGCAGGCAGCATTGAAGAGCATGAACTGTGGCTGAGAGCCTCGCACTTTACTCCGGTGGCAGCAGGATCGATCCCTACCGGTGAGATTCGTGCGGTATCAGGCACACCCATGGATTTTACACAGCCCAAGAAGATCGGCAGAGACATCCGGGAAGATTATGAGCAGTTACTCCTGACCGGAGGCTATGACCATAATTTCGTGATCGATGGATGGAACGATGACGGTACATTACGGCATATTGCCACAGTAAAAGGCCCGAAGAGCGGCAGAGTAATGAAGGCATACACCACCCTGCCAGGAGTGCAGTTTTATGCAGGCAATTTTATTGATGTACAGCCCGGAAAAGATGGGGTGACCTACGGCAACCGCTGCGGTTTTGCATTGGAGACCCAGTATTTCCCGGATACCATTCATCATGAGAATTTCCCCTCCTATGTATTTGGCGGGGAGAACGGCAGAGAATACGATTCTGTTACCGTATATAAGTTTGAAGCATAGCTAAGAATACATAGAATATGGTGCAAACTTTGTCGAACTGTTTTTGAAGGGGTGCGACAAAGAACGCTAAAATACCTCCTGTGCGGATGCTATAGTTAGTGATAACTGATAGAAACGGCATGGGAGGTGTTTTTTGTATGGAATTACCGAAGAACATAACGCAGATCGGAGAGGCGGACAAGCACTGCAGAATCTATGTGGAAGATTATGTGGTATCTTACATAAAACAAATGAATGGAATGGCACAGAACAAGGATATTGCCATAGCATTATACGGCAGGAAGACAGCAGAGGACGGTGTGGCATATCTATTCGCCTATGGCTCCGCAAAGCTGAATTTCCTGCAGAAGCCGGTGCGGCACCTGTCCCAGGCGCAGGAACAGGAGATTGAGAAGCTGCGGAGAAAGTATTTTTCGGAAATGACCTTTTTAGGCTACCAGATACTGAATGGTGAGATGGTGGAAGGTTTCCAGATCTGCGAACAGGAGATCTGCCGGTATGTGGCGGGGTATGCGCAGTTCTATGAAAAAAATGACAGTATGCTGGCGTATATGTTGGAGAACCGGGGGGAAGAGGCAGAACCGGAGAAGGTGGATCAGGAAAAATACGAAGTGGTGAAGAAACGGCAGGAGGAACGCAGACAGAGACAGGAGAGCGGAAATGCCTTCCGTGCCGCCGGACATACGGAGAATGCACCTGTGGAATATCGCAGAGCGGTAGAGAACAGACGCAGGGAACCGGATAATATTATACCCATGCCAACGACCGGACTGCGTCGGATGAAAATGGCGGCTGCCGGTGTCTTTGTTCTGCTCTGCGTGATGGCATTGGCATTGATGCGGCAGGAAAGCACCGGAGAATCCCTGGGGGAGACAGCCAGGCAGGCCATGAGCAACCTGATGGAGCAGAAACTGCCGGATGCGGTGGAGGAACAGAGCCAGATCAGTACACTGGTGGCGGAGGACAAGCTGGAGGATGCCCTGCGACAGGAAAATGCTGCGGCGGGAAATACTACTGGGACTGCAGCAGAGACAGTGATGCCGGAAGGCACGGAAAATGCATCAATGGATGGAACAGGAAACAGTGCTGTAGATCCGACGGAAGAAAATACGGGCAGTGTAGCGGATGGAACCTCTGCGGACGGCAATGTCACAAAAAATACGACAGATGTGACGGAGACAACAGAACAGAACACGACACAGGAAACAATACAGGATGTGACACAGACGGCAGAACCTGCAGTGGCAGAGACTCCTACAGTGGAGGCGGTTGCTCAACCCACACATTATACTATCCAGAGAGGGGACACACTGATCGGTATTTCTCTGCGGAACTACGGCAGCAACAGTAAAGTATCTGAGATCTGTTCCCTGAACGGTATTGCTGACCCCGATGATATCAAGATCGGTCAGGAAATCCTTCTCCCGTAAAAAACTTATTTTCAAAAAGGGGAAGTGTGTTATACTGTAACTACATGAGCAAAAAGCAGACTGCGCCGCAGTAATTTTGCGAATGCGATTCTTAATAGTTACGATAATACATAAGGAAACAGATACATGGCAGCAGATATCAAGAATTATCTGAAGGAAAAAGAAAAGCGGCAAAAGAGTCAGGATGACTATAAGAAAAAGATCCGTAAACACCGGCTGAAAATCGTGTACCGGGTGCTGTTGGTGGTGGCGGCTTTGGGAGCGGCACTTGCTCTTGTGGTGGTACAGGCAAAGAGACATATCTATACGGGATATGACACCGTATCTTCCATTAGCCGGGAGGTCTCATCGGATGCCACAGACATACGGTTGAAAAACAGTATTCTTACATATAGTAAAGACGGCGCTCACTGTACGGATGCCAAGGGAAATGTAAAGTGGAATCAGACTTATGTGATCCAGGATGTGAAGATCGCTACTTGTGGCGATGTGGCAGCTATCGGCAGTTATAACGGCCGTGAGATCTACGTGCAGAATACGGACAAGCAACTGGGAACTATTACAACGACCATGCCGATCCGAAATATCACAGTGTCGGAAACGGGAAGAGTGACAACAGTGCTGGCGGATACGGATGTGGCATGGATCATGACTTACGAAGCGGACGGTACCAACAGCTACACGGGACAGGCGCATATGACGGATGGAGGTTATCCGGTATCCGTCAGTTTGTCACCGGACGGAGAGCTTCTGGCAATCAGTTACCTGTATGTGGATGCAGGCGTAGTAAAAAGTAATGTGACATTCTACAATTTCGGACCGGTGGGCGAGAATCAGAGCGATTATATGGTCAGCGCATATTCTTATTCCGACCTGGTCGTGCCGAAAGTGCAGTTTATGAATAATGATACAGCGTTTGCGGTAGGAGACAGCCGCCTTATGATCTATTCGGGTACCCAGAAGCCTGTGACGGCGGGAGAATACCTGTATGACGACGAGATCCAGTCGGTTTTCTACAGCGATAAATATGTAGGACTGGTGTTCCTTTCGGACCAGGCGGAGACCAAGTACCGCATGGATGTGTACAATACTTCGGCGGCAAAGGTGGGCAGCTACTATTTTGATGTGGATTATACGGATATTTTCTTCGGGGATGATGACATGGTGATCTACAACGAATCGGAGTGCCAGATCTTTACAACGGACGGTGTGGAAAAATACCATGGCAGCTTCGGTAAGAGTGCCCGGCTTCTGCTTCCTGCAGGAGGTTCCTACAAATATTATCTGGTGACAGATAGTACAATAGATACGATACAGTTAAAATAAAGGAGTATACCAATGAATCTGAATTTATTACTGGTCATCATGGCAGTAGTATTGATCTGCATGGTGATGGACGGCTACAAGAAGGGAATGGTAAAATCCCTGATCTCTCTGATCTCCCTGCTGATTACCTGTGTGGTGCTGTTCCTGATCGGGAATGGTCTGAGCAGTTACTTTGATGGAAAGATATTCAATGTGATCCTGACAATACTGTTGCTGGCGGCGATCGGTTTGGTGCATCATCTTCTTAATATCGTATTTTTCTCGGCAAAGATGATTGTGAAACTACCTATAGTACATAGCCTGGACAAATTACTAGGTATTGTGGTTGGAATCTTAGAAACTGTTCTAATTGTTTGGACAATATACGCATTTAATATCTTCAGAGACCTGGGAACCCTGGGCCAGGTGATCGTAGATTATACCAGAGACAGCAGAATACTTACATGTTTGTATGAAAATAACTATCTGGCATATCTGGTGGAACAGCTCGGACAAAAGCTTCCGTTCTTTGTAAAATAGTAAAAAACAGAATAGAAACATGGCAAAAATCCCCTGTTTATGCGGAATTGACGTAGCAGGGGATAATTTGTGCAAAAAATTCGAAAAATAGTGTTGACAAGTACAGTGGGGGATGATATACTCAGATTCGTTGTTGAGGCAGCACCGAGACAACACAACAGCTCGAAAGAAACTTGAAAAGATTTCAAAAAAAGTTGTTGACAAAGTCTGACAGATATGTTAGCATAAATACCTGTCACGGAAAACAAAGTTTTCCAAGACGAAAAAGATTTCAAAAAAAGTTGTTGACAAACGAAAGCGGTTATGATAAGATATCAGAGTTGCCGCTGAGAACAACAGCAACGAACGAACGAGCTCTTGCGAAGCAAGAGGTTATGATCTTTGACAAATAAACAGTAATGCAACCCTGAAAATTCCAAGATTTTCAGAGAAATTCAAGAACAAGCAAGTTGATCGAAAGATTGACAAGCTACCCGAATTAACAGTAAACAATGCCAGATAAAACTGGCAGGACACAAACACCATTTTAACATGAGAGTTTGATCCTGGCTCAGGATGAACGCTGGCGGCGTGCCTAACACATGCAAG
>ERZ833822.1954-NODE-1954-length-14535-cov-3.545925_pt1 | contig 14535 bp, 6 predicted proteins | sample MGYA00519913_ERZ833822 | MGnify/ENA primary metagenome ERZ833822 (study PRJEB31850, sample SAMEA3708746) | human gut metagenome | biome: human gut; feature: human-associated habitat; material: faeces | place: China | collected 2014 ... | reverse complement strand
GCGCCTGCACCGTAGGTGAGACCGCCTGCAACGGAACGCGCTGTTTGACCTGCTCCGTGCAGCATCTGGCCTAGGCCCACCGCGCCCATATTCATTCCGCCGGTTAATGCTGCCGTGATCGTAGGAACCTGCTTAATGAAAGTGGCGCCGATTAATGCGAGCACGCAGAAATTCATAAGCGGCAAACCGATGGCGACAATTTGGACGTTTTCAGCCTCGGCAGCGATATTGATTTTTTGCAGGCAGGAGGTAAAAACCGAACTGAATAATGCCGTGACTGTCGCACTCATCACGAGCGTGAAGGCAAAGGTCACGACCGCTTTTAACCATCCGTCAAACCAGCTTTTAATGGGCGGAAACATGAGCGAGCAGATAAACAGCGGTCCGAATCCTAAGATGACGGCCAGCGCCGTTTCGTTGATAAGGAGCACACCGCAGGCGGAAAAGGTAAAGAGCACGCTGATGATGCCCATGACGATTTCGCAGCCCATCAGCGCAATGATGGTGGCAGCCGAGGTGAGCCAATTGAGCTTTGAGGAGGCGTTGCTGATCGTCTGCCAACCCTTAGTAAAGGCATCCCATAATCTATCAATAGCCATCCAGGGACTCGTTAATTTCCCGGCATCAAAACCAGCGTGACCGTCAAAACCACTCGAAGCGACACTTAATAAAACGTTCTCAAACTGGCCGACGGCAGGGATCACATAATCGGTAAACGTTCCGATGTTCAAGCCGAAAAAAGCGATAAATGCAATTTTGACTGCCAGCATGACGCTCTGCCCCATACTGCCTTGAACGCGGCCCGAACCGATAAGCCAGCCGTACACCATGAGATAGATAATGAGGCCGGAGGCGACAATGGGCCCCAACGTGGCAATGAGCGTTCCCGAGGCATCTTTTGCAAAGGTTCCGACCATCGCATTGAAATTCTCCCCGAAGGTTGTGAAATACGCGGCCATAACTAGTACCTCATAATTTCTGCAACTTGCTCGGGCGTGAGTGCTTTGAAAGCGTGTTCGTGCTGTTTTTGAGCTTCAGCTGCTTTCTGAGTTTCCATGCGAGCTTTGGCTAACTCCAATTCGTAAGCAGCCTGGGCTCTGCTGCTCTCCAGTGTGGACTGTTCACTTTGAATGCGGGCTGAGAGTTCCTGAATGGCCTTAGCGTCTTGGGTGCTGTTAATTGCGTTTTGCAGCTGCACGATCGTGTCATATTTTTGTTTTGCTTTCTGCTGCGCTTCTGAGAGCGCTGCTTGGTACTCGGCGTTTGCCGCCTGCTGCTTTTGACAATTCAAAAGCAATTGACCGACGTACCGGTTGCAGACATCTTTTAAGTTTTGTTCCTCGTAAATTTCTTTGCCTCTCGCCGACAGGGAAGAGACCCCGTTGGAAAGTACGTTTCTTAATTGAGAAGAAAAGTTGTTGGGAAGAAATTGGCGAAGTTCCGGGTTGTAGAAAATCATGCCCAGACCGCGGTTTCCGGTGAAATTCTGATAGGTAGAAACAGCCTGGTTATACTGCTGCACAATCTGAGCGTAGGTGTTCTTTAATTGCTCAAGACTCAGCACGGCTTGTGCGATTGCCGATGCGTCAACAGTTGGAATTCCTGACGCTGAGGCAGTCACCGGAATATTCAGCAGGGAAAAAGCAAACAGTGAAGCTAGAATTTTTTTATTGGTTTTCATTTTGTTCTCCATTGGGTTGAACTCAAGCAAGCGGCAACTCTTTGTCTCCCTGAAGGCTTTTTTCGCCCCAAAGGTACGGAAGCCAAGCTTCAGGTTTGTCGCCCACGAGCTCAATCAGGTTTTCAACAAAAGCTGTTTTGTCCGGGCCGCTCGAGAGCACCTCTAGTTCCTTGGGGAAATTAGAAAGGTCTAATTTGCATACCGCGCTTCTGCCTTCCTGCCGAACAATGAATTTTCTTTCGTGCTGCTTAAAGTTTTTGACTTTCTCAAATTCGTCTGGAGTAAGGTCAAATTCGCCGATGTATTGTTCGGCTTTAGCTTTGTCGTTAGGTAAGAAAATGTGGGTGATGCAGTTTTGAATGTACTGGCTGCCGAAGGCGTTTTTAGTTAAGTGTTCCGGCGCTTGGGTGGCAAAAACCATGATCCCGTTTTGTTTGCGCATCGTAAGGAGCTTTTCCAAAGCGAATTTGGAGGTGTCAGGATCGGCTAAATACCGCCAAAATTCATCCATGATGATAAGCACTCGGCGTCCGTCAAGAATCGCATCAATCTTGTGCAATAAGTAATCGGAAATGACCGGCGCAATATCTGTGTTTTGTAAATAATGGGTTCCGTCAATGCCGAAATTCGGATATTGATTAAAGTCCAGAGTATCTTCTTCATTGTCAAAGACCCACGCATACTCTCCGTCTTTGATCCAGCGCGCAAGCCGATTCGTCAGAGAATTTTCCTGTTTTTCTTCGGTCGCTCCTTGAATGAGGAGCTGAGTTAAGTAACGCAGGCGCCTTTTTTCTTTAGGAAATGTCATGATCGTGTCGATCGCGTCATTCAAATCATTTTTTTGCGTGGTCGTGATCGGCGTATTGTCAAGCTCTGCGCATTTCTTAATAAGGCGCTTTAAAAACGCGGTGTTTTCACTCGTAGGTTCCAGCCAAAACGGATTGAAATGAGAGTTTTTTCCGCTTTCAATCGTGAGATAACCGCCCCCCATCGCCTAATGGCGACCTCAGCACCGCGACTGATGTCAAAAAAGATACAGGTGAGAGGGTGTGTGGCGTCTCGATACTTTTGCGCCAGAAAAAGCAGCGTAGTTAAAAGAACAGTCTTTCCTGAACCGGACTTCCCTAAGATCAACGTATGGCCGTTTTCTCTTTTATCAAACGAATTAGATCTCTCGGGCGTGACGTGGAAATTAAAGAAGAACGGCTGGTTACTGGGCGTTTTTAATAAACAAAGCGCCTCTCCCCAGGGGTTTCCGTCTTTTTTTCCGTATGGAAAATTGTGAAACGGGGCAAGATGAGCAAAATTCATGGTCGAGAGAAGAACATATCTCGGTCTGAAGCGAATGTTTCCCGGAATTTGATGAGCCCAAGCAGCTGAGAGACAAAAAGTTCCGATAATCGGCTTGAATCCGGCGTTGCTCAGGATGGAAAGCGCATTCCGGGTATTTTTTGAAACGGTGTTCTTGTCTCCGAAAATCAAAAGAGAGTATGAATATTCTCCGAAAGCTAAACCTCCCCCCTGAACTCGATCGAGTGCTTCGGAAAGTTGTTCAATTTGAGAGGCGGCTGCGTCGCCAACGGTTAGAAAGTTGTTGCGTCTTTTTTTGATCTTTGACATTGCATCGTTTTTTCCTATGAACCCAAAGGTTTGGGTTTCAACGTAGGAATAGGGTTCTGTTCCGTCCTGCTGTTTTTCGGGGTAGAACAGTTCGTCAAGAACTTTGCAATGTGTGACGCTGCTGTAATCTAAGAATTCAATGCTTTGCGCATAGGTATTGCCGAAGGCACCTTGAAATTGGAGAGTGTCGCCGCCGACAAATACCCGGGTGTTGCCGAGGGCCTCAAACAAGGGTCCCTCCGGCAGTCTGATTTTTTGCCAGCTGCCGGTGATCAGAAAGTTGTAGAAACTAAGAAGATCAGAGTATAGAACGCCGTTTTCTTCATACTCAGAGAGCCTTGTAGGCCGGTACATCGCAAAATTCGATTGCAGTGACTCAAGCAGAGCCTCAAACATTGTCATCCGCTCTTCGAACTCTTCCTTAAATTCTGAAAATTTCCGCTTGTGAGGTTCGACGGATGCTCGTTCAATTAAAGTTAAATACAACTCCGTGGTAAATAGGGTGGTTTGCCCCATTTGGCGGTTATATTTGAGAGCAAATTCTCTGGCAATTCCCGCTTCAGGCGCTGTCAGCTGTTCTGTGATCGGTCTTCTGACTCGATGAACTTGAATAATTCGATTGTTTTTTGCGACCGTGCAATAGAAATTATTCAATTGACGGCAGGCAATCTCCAAAGCTTCCTGACTTTGGGTCTCGAACGTGATTCCTTCCAAATGGAGGGTGGCCATCAACTCCCCGTTGCGCCCGATGACAACTCCGGGCGCTACAACTGAGGAAAAGGGGATCAGAGCACTGATACTTTTTTCAGACTGCCAAAAGTCTTTGAGTTTTTTAATCATGTTGATTTAGCTCCTTTGAGGCTAAAAAGGTTTGATCTGCCCGACTGATGAGGAGCGGTATCTCTTTTTCTTTGACATTGGGCGCAAACGAGATGACTGACTTCCAGTAAGCTCTATTTGGAAAACTCTTATAGTTAAGGAGCCAGTACAAATAGAGCTGATGAAAGAGCTGCTCGTCCTTTTCGCAAAGCGATCTCATGACGTACAAAATGAGAAATACGAAAACAACCGCAGGCATATAAATAAGCAGAGCCAATGAGAAGCCCGTTATTCCGACCAAAAGAAGCGGAATCAACGGAATTCCCAAGTACAGCGGTTGTCTTGCCAACGCCTTGTAAATAGGTTCGGGATACATGCTTTTCTTCTTTACTTATTAGTAGGGAATCAAATTGGAAACAAACCAACCGGCACATCCGATAAACACTCCGGCGCATAAAAGGCGGGCACCAGCAGTGGTTGCTTTCTCTTCTCCGTTACCGATTCGTAGGCCGCCGATAACAATCAAGATGAAGGCAAGAACAACGGAAGCGGCCTTTACCCAGTTTTGCACAGTGTTTAGCGTGGCAAGAAAATCACCGCCGCCTGTCCCGGAAGCTGCAAATGCCTCCGAGGAAAAAGTAAAAGAGAAGAGAGGTTAAAAATTTATTTTTCATTTTGCTTTCCTTAAAAAATGAGTCCGCTTGATTTGCCGGGGACTCCTTCGGCAATTAAAGATTGGGATTTGGATGCTTCCACTTCACGAATCGAGGGCACAGAAAGCGGCGAGAGCCCGGCATTGCTTCGGACTTTGTCTACATATCCGTGTCGGTATCCGGTCTTGAAATTGCCGCTGTAGTAACAACTCAACGCATCGTGAAGAGCTTTTCCATCGGATGCGGGGGACTGTTTGGCAGACTGAAAACACGCACTTAAAATCCGAGAGGCCACCTTCAGATTGGTACAGGCGTCCAGAGCTTGAGAAGCGCTAATTCCGTACTTTGAGAAATTCTTTCGATTGATTTGAGCTAATCCGACGGAATAATCCGCGCCGGAAAGTTCCAGCTCGGCAATGGTGCTCATTGCTTCGTGGTAGGCCCTTGGCTGCTTAACTTTTCCTTTTACGACTCCAATTGCGTAGGGATTAAAACCGGACTCGGTTTTAACGATGGCTCTCAGCGTATCCTCCGCAATTTCAGGGGCGCAGCGTTTGGCCAATTCTCCGAAGTCATCGGCCTGACAAAAAAGCGGCAGCAGCGCAAGAAATCCGAAGACTAGTTTTTTCATATTGGTGCTACAATGTAGGCATTCTTTAAAAGGAGCTTTTATGAGTACCGCAGACTCTTTTATTCGGGTTCGACTCGACAAAGAATTGAAATCTGAAGCAAGTGAGATTCTTTCGGCTATGGGTCTTTCCATATCCGACTTGGTACGTATGACCTTGACCAAACTTGTCCATGAGCGAGACATTCCCTTTAGTACATACGTCCCTAACAAGGAGACTATTGAAGCGATGAATGAGAAGCCGGAGGAATTAAAGACATATTCTTCTTTTGCAGAACTTCTCAAAGAAGTAGACAAGGAAATTGCTGAAGAATGCGCATCAAAATAACCTCTGCTTTTAAGAAGGACTTGAAACGAGCAAGGAAATCCGGGAAAAATATGGAGATCCTTGATATAGTTCTCGGTCAAATACAGAATCAATGCCTTGATTCCAAATGGAAAGACCATCCTTTGGTAGGGCATTGGGTGCCGCACCATGAACTTCATCTGTCCTCTGACTGGCTCTTGATATACAGAATTGAAGGAGACGCCTTGATCTTGTCGAGACTCGGGTCTCACAGCGAACTCTTCAAGAAACTTAAGAGGTAGAGCTATCTTCTTGTCCATTATTTTTTGCTCCTCTTAATTTTCCTTGCTTGCACGATTGAAAGCTTGCGATGCTGTCTGGCCCAGTCCCGACTGAGCCAAATGCTGGAAAGGTTGAGCATTTTTCCCACAGTTCTGTAGCCGTATCCGAAACTAAATAAACTGGAGGCAATCGTTCGGTTAAGAGGTGTGTTGCCTTGGTTGCGTTTTTCGACTTTGTTTTTCCAAGCTGTTTTCCAGTCGCGGACGATATAAAAATTCACTTCAAGTTCGCGAGAGACCTTCAGGGGCCCAAATCCTTCCTCGAACAGACGTTCGGCTTTTTGCCTTTTTAAAGCAGCTTCTTTAGTCATCTTCCATCCCATAGTTACCGCTCCATACCGGACTGTGTCCGTACCGGTTGAATCACTTCGTTTTTCTGAACGTTTTTTTGACTGCTCTTGGCGATACGCTCAATTTCCGCTTTGATCAATTCTTTGATCTCTTGAATCTTTTCTGGGGAGGCGCCCTGCAAAATCTGTCTGATGGTTTGTTCTTCAGATCTCTGACGGCGAACTGTTTCTACTGAATAAAAAGTTTTCTGGGCGCAGCAGAAATCATTAAAGCGTTGCTGTGCTTCTTGAACATTCCGGGGCGCACACAGTTCTTTTGCTTTGTCAACGTCTAGTCCGTTTTTTTGAATAATTGCTTCGGCTTGAGCTTCCAGTGCTGTTCCCTGCCAAGAACTGGCTTCTAGGAGCTCTTTGGCAGAGCGACAAATTATCAAGCCTTTGTGATCTAAATCCCTAAGCACAACGTTGCCGTTACGGTCGTTTCCTCCCGAACGAGCAGGATTTAAGAATTGATCGCAAAGAGCTATCTCTTTTTCCAGAGCAATTGTTCCGAAAAGGGGTAGGTCATTGTTTCGAGTCAGATGCCTGTCACCTCTCTCTTCTTTAAACTTTCCGAATTGAGACAAAAGCTTTTGGCGATGGCGATCAAAGAGGGTAGGCGTCTTTTCTGCCCAGTTTTCAATAAGTTTTAAAGCACTTGAGACAGCGTTTTCTATTGTCGTTTGTTCAATGCGGTTGGTGTCATAATTGACAACCAAACAACTCACTCGCGTAACAATATCGTTTTGCCCTCTGCGCCTGTCATAAGAAAGCGTGTCCCACAGAGCCAACGCATCTGAAGTATCTGCTTGAGCAGTTTTGTCGAATTTGTTCAGTTGCTCTTCAATCTGTTTCTTTGTAAATCCAATTCCATTCTCGATTAAAGATTGTATAAAGGCATCTTCAGTCAGGCTCCCCAAACGAGGACTTCGAGCATGAGTTAAATTTAGGAGATTTAAGCTCTCGTAAGACAAGTTTTCTTTGTCTTTGGTGAGTCGATTCTCTTCAACAAATGCAAAACCGCAGTGGTTAATCTTTCTGCAAAGAGAATCCTCCGATTTTTGATCGGGATAAAGCGGCTTAGTTAATGTTTGGTACGGATTAAAATACCCCTGTTTATGCAGATTTGTTTGCAGCTCTCGAAAATCGGGGTCGTGGAGGATTGTCCCGGACAGTTTTAATTGATTGAGTTCCTGAGCGACATAGTCTCTGCTTTGAGCGGCAGTCAATCGTTTAACTTCTTGCCGCTCGAAATCAACAAGGATGTATTTTTGCTCGCTTTTTTCAATAGTGTGGTTGACGACTTTAGAGGCATCGGCGGCGGCCTCAAACAGAATACTTGGATGAGACCGAATAAGATCAGCTATGTCTTTATTCTGTTCAATAATTTCTTCCGTAGTGAAGTCATTCTGATTTCTCGGTAATTTGCTGCCGATGTGGGACTGCATGAATGCTCTGGCTAAATTTTCACGCAGGAAATACGAAGTTTCTTTGTCGGTGTGTTTGCTCTCTAGCAACCCCTGAAAGTTATCGTAAACTCTCGCGTCTGTGATTGCGCGGATTCCGTCCAGAGCCGCACGGAGCTGGGACAACTCATATTTTTTATCTGAATCTCTGCCGCCGGGTTCATAAGAACTTCTCTGAGCTAGGATAAGCTCGTCACGCCCGTTGACATAGGCACTAACGCCGCTTTCCCATACACTGCCTTTGTTTGTATAGCCAAGCAGAGCACACATGTCTTCGAACTGAGCCTTGGGCTGCTGCTCAATAGGCAAAAGTTCAGGAAGAGGTCTTTTGAAGTTCTCACATTGTTCAACGTTGTAATACGTTTGTGGGATCTTGGTAGGTTTGAATTCTCCCTCTAATCCTTGATTCCAGGCAACGCTCGGAACTCCTCTGGCTCCTTTCTTTACACTTGCACCTAAAACTGCAATTTGAGAGGGAGTCAGCCAGCGGTTGTCTTCAAAGCCTGATGTTTTTTCTCTGACCATCAGTTGCAGCGCCGTGATGCCTTGCAGAGGTTTCCCGCTAATGGCGTCCACAGGATAAGCAGCAGGCACTCCTCCGAGTTCCCATGGAGCTTTCCCGGCTTCGATTTGGGAGGCCAATTTATTTGCGCAGTCCTGAGCAAACTCTTCAAAATGCTTGTTTGCCATCGTGCCCCTCCCACGGATCACCTTCCATTGCTTTTTCTACAAAGGCGTTCCAATCTGCTTCTTGAAATTGCTTGTCCTCCCAAGTGTTCTCAACAAAGCCCCATTTTTTAGCCTCTTCAGTGCCGGAGGCGTATTTGTCTCTGACCATCGCCTCACGGGTGTTGCGGGCAAGAATTTCAACGCATTTTTTAGTGTTTGGATTTTGTTGGGTCGTATGCATATGAGTACCTTTTTCTAGTGTTTTGAATTCCTTGCAGGGCACCCGGGAGCGCCCCGCAAAGTTTTCTTTAGAAGCGGTATCTGCCTTCAAGCTTGATACCGGTATCCAGTTTTCCGGCTGAACCTTTAGTCAATCCGAACTGAAGCCCGGCCGTAGCATTACCGCGTTCAACTTGGAATCCGGCCTGCACCTTGGACGCGAAACGTCCGGCAAACTCATTGGTGATTGAGTCCATTTCACCGATGGAAACACCGGAGACCTTGGTCGTGTTCTTCAGATTTCCAATGTTGTAGGTGAAGGTCAGATCAGCCTGCGGACGGACTGTCCAGCTTCCGAAATAGGCTTCGCCTTGGAGTCCGACACCAACCGGAAGTTGCAGCAAGTTGGTGGAAGTCTGACCATAAGAGAAAGCCTTTTGTCCGTTGAGCTTGGTTGTGTAGCCCTGCGTGTGGGTGCGCAGCCAGCGAGCACCGACATGAGGAATCACTTGGAAGTTGTCTGTGAGCTGGAGATTCTTCTCAAGCTTTGTGGCGACATTGGCAACGGTATTCTTGATTCGAGCGTCTGCTTTGCTAAAGCCTGACCATGAAGGCAGCCCTTGCGAAGCTTTGCTGACGTTCTGGCCGACATTGACAGAACTAATCCAATTGAGGCTATTGCCAAAGTCTTTAGCAACATAGCCGTGCAGCATCCACTGACTGAACTTGTTCTTGGTGTCGATGTAATCACCGAGGGAATCAGCTTTACCTTTCTGGACGGAAGCCGCAAAACCGACTCTTACAGACGGCATGACTTCAAACTGATGGTCAGCACCGAGGATCAGCCCTCCGGCGTAAGCCTTGTAGCCTCCGGTCATATTTCCGGCTCCGTCCAGTGATTTAGTCTTCAGATGTGTGCCTAAAATATCAGCCCAAAGGTGCAGTCCTGAGTAATCTTTCAGGTAGCCGTTGGAGTAGCCGTAATCACGGAAGGACAAGTGCTTTTCAACTGAGTCCGTTGCATTGTCTGCTAGGTCGTTCGTGATAGACAGAGCACCGCTCGCTTGACCGATCATCACGACAGAATTCAATAACTTCGTCTTCAGATCACGTCCGGCTGTCTTGTCCTTGAGGATCTTGCAGATCAGCTGCTCATCGGGGCCCCCGTTGCAGGGACCGTTGAGGGCTTTATTCACATTGTTTGGAATAACAATGTCCGGATACAAGGTTCTGACGTCAGCGAGCTGCGCGTTGACCCAAATGTTCTTCGGATCATTGTGCAGTGTCAAAATCCACTCCAACCCGGTGCCGGGCTGGGCTAATGCCTGAAGATTGTCTTTAGCGATCCAACCGCCGATCCAGCCGTTGTCGTCTTCATTGCCTGCGGTAATAAAGCCGCTGACAATAGAGTAGTCTCCCGGTTCTTCGAGAGCGCCGAGCACTAAAGTAGCTCCCGGTTCCACCGTTACTTTGGCTATATCGCTTGTGGTCGTAAAGATGGCAGTATCTGCTGCGACCGGAGCTTTAATAACCGTGTAGCTGCCGTCAGCAAAATACAAATCTCCGTTTCCGATCTGAACGTGATCATCTTCGCTTGTCCATACTTCCGGTCCGACGGCAATACCGCCTCCGGGGCCGGTCACAACCGGTTCGGTCACGACGAGGCGAGAGGGCACATCCGGGATTCTTAAAGCTTGGACGACATCGGCAAAGTCAAGGGCATCCTCACCCAAACCCAAATCGCCGTTGTTTTTAACGTAGATATTGGTGTCAATCGGTTTGCTGTCGGTCTTAAATTCAACCTGAGCCTTGTTTTCATCGGCCAACGGCTTATCGTTGCCAATGACCAAATCTCCTCCGTTTAGGTCAGTATCTTTGGCATTCAGTTCTCCGCCCCCGATCTCGACTTTTCCGTCGTCAATAGTCAGTTTGTCGGTATCAGTCTTTCCGGTGTTTTCAAAATCACCGCCGTCAATCTTGATTTCGTTCCAGATGGAAATACCGGAGTTCTTATGAGTACCGCCTTCACCGACCGTCTTAATATCACCTTTCTCATAGACTTTGTTGTCAGAGACACCGCCGTCTTGGATGGTCATATCGTCGTAATTGGCGATTCCGTTGTTCGTCAGATTGCCGGTGACTTCCGTGTTTTCGACTTTAGTGGCATCGAGGCTGCCGTCTTTTTCGTTGGTGAAACTGCCGACAATATTGAGTTTGTTCCAAATAGATATGCCGGAATTGGAGTGAGAGCCTGCTTCTTCAATCTTGAGCCATTCTCCTTTTTCATAGCCGCTGTTAATTGAATTCCCACCGGCATGAATTGTCATGTCTTTGTACTGAGCCTGCCCGGCGTTGGTCAAAGTACCGCTGACTTCAGTATTCTCAACCTTGGATGCATCAAGCGTCCCGGTGGCAGTATTGATAAATTCTCCTGCCACGTTAAAGCTCGAACCCACATCCAAAGAACCGGAATTTTCTTGTTTACCGGTCTTTGCAACATCAATGCGGTTCCAAATTGAAACTTTGCTGTTGCTGTGAGAGCCGTTAACTGTCAGCCATTCTCCTTTCTCATAATTGGAGGTGGTGGACGAACCGGAATCGGCAATGATCATGTCGTTGTAATTGGCTACTCCGGTGTTGTCTAACTCACCGGCAATTTGAGAGGTTTGAATACCGGACGCAGCTAAATTGCCCTTGTTTTCGAATCGTCCTCCGGCTGCTACTTCAAAAGCCTTCTGATCGGCATCCGCATCCGTATCCGGATCAGCCAGCGTGGAAGTTGCAGAGTCGCTTCCAATGACAAAGTCCTTAAAGTTCTGGATTAGCCCGGCAACTGAAACCTTCTTAAAGAAAGAGCTTCCTTCGTTAACGTGCTTGCCTCCCTCTTGGACATCAATGGCTTTTCCGCTTTCATCACCTGTATTGTGTGAAGAACCGTCTTTAGCAACTGTCAGGACTGAATAAAGTCCGGTGCCTTTATTCAAAAGTTCGTTGCTGACAATAAGGTTGGTTTTATTAGCAGAGCTGAAAATTGCTCCTTCAGCATTTTCAAACCTACCTTTGATGTCAAACGGGATATGGTCTTTATCGGCTACCTGTCCGGAGTGAGAATTTCCCAGCCAAATCTGACCCTCATTAAGCCAGTCTCCGGTTCCGGTGTAATTGTGGGAGTGCAGTATTGATCCTTTATCCACGTGGATTACGCCGTTGTTTTCAATATCCCACACGGCATATTCCCCATTCTTAGCTTCAACGTTTCCGCTAGCGTGAACAAGGATGCTGCCGATCCATCCAATGGTAGGTGTGTGAGAGGCGAAAGATCCGTAGGTAAATTTGCCCGAGACTTCAACATGACCGCCGTCATTATTGTCATTTTTAATCAGCGCCGTGTTTTCATTAAAGAGAACGCTGTCCGGCACGCTATGGACATTGTTGCGGTCTTCATCGGTTCTTATATCGTCATCATCGTGATGACCGACAAGACTAAATTCTTTACCGTTCTCGATATGAACTTGGTTCGCGCCTTCGACACTGAGGAACCCGATGCCGTTATTGACATCAATAACGTTTGAGTTCTCGTGATTGTGTTCATTAAAGCCGATAACCAAGTCTTTATTTTTTCCGTCTGGATCCCCGGCGGATTCGTTATACAGCTTGGTGTGGCTCAAGACGACACCGGTTAGGCCGCCTCCTTCGGTTTGCTCGGTATCAAACTGATTTGCTAAATCAACCGTCAGTTTCCCGTCGACCTGCCCGGTAAATGCAAGATAAAGGCCATCGGAAGTATCTGAAGGAGAGCTTGGCTCATCCGGATTGATTGCTCCCGGATTCTCAGCTTCTGCTGCGAAATTTTGCATAGCTTGAACCACACCGGACATCTTTAAATAGTCATCATTAAAGACAACAAGACCGCTTCCGCCTTGGATAGCTGTTTTAATGTCCTCCTTCAAAGAGCCGACACTGGTTGCACCCAGTACGTGCGTTGGAACTCCGATTTGGCCGCTGGAATCGGTTCCGTCTATGGTGAGCAAGTCACGTTTAACGTCGTTAAATACCTGATCAAGCTTGGTTTCCAGCGCACCGCCAGCAAGGACAACAGAATTTTCAGTGGTACCGTCAAAGTTGAGTTTGTCCGCTTGCAGTACACCGCCCTCGTAAACATTGACCTTAGTTTCGCTCGTCAATTCAGGGGCATAGACAACCGTCAAATGATCCTTCCATCCTCTTTTACTTTCAGCCGGATCAGTCGTGACGATAATCGGGTTTTTGCCGGAGCCGCTGATATTGATTGTATTGTTCCCCAGACCGGCAGCATTACCTTCTGAATCTTTAATCAGTGAACCGTCTAAGCGGCCGCCGCTGATATTAAGCGTGGCGTTTTCGAACCAGCCCGAGTCGGACTGAATAGAGCCTCCGGTCTGGTTATAGACCGCTCCCTCTGATTGACTAAGAGAGGCAAACTGCAAATTAGAAGAGTTGTTCAAAGTTGAGCCGGAAGCAAGTTCTGCTTGACCCAAAGTCGCATCACCTCTAACTTCTAGAGTACCTCTAACATTAAGAGATCCGGTGTGTGCAGCACCGTTAAGGGCAAGTTTTGCTCCTTCATCAACATCTACAGAACCTGAGCCGGAAACTTTTTGGACTTCATACATACCGGCAGCAGCCAGCAGGGAAGCGTTTGTTTCCGTAAGCTGCACCTCAGCAGCCTTTCCGGAGTAGGTTTCGTTTAAACCCTTGGAGCCGAACACAAGTTTGGAAAGTCCGTCAACAACGGTATTCACAGCTGTCATGACGAAGTTTGTGTTCTCGCCTTTTTCACCGACAAGTTCAAGAGTCTTGCCGTCTTTAACGCTAATAGAGGCTGCATTGTTAATGCCTTTGAATCCGGCCGAGTGCTTGACGCCGTTTTCGCCGATTTCTACAGCTTTACCTTCGCCCTCCAAATTGTGGCTTAGGATTGTCACGTCTCTCAGAGATGCTACATTGTCATAAAGCTCATTAACCTTTTGGGTGTTTAATTTATCATCATGTGAAACGCCCGCGATTGTCCCTTGAAACTCAAGGGTTGTTTGGCTTCCAAACTTTGCTTTGAATGCCTGAACCAAATCGTCACGTTGGGTAGCCGTGAGATTGACTCCGGTAACAATGACTCTCCCTCCGGTAAACGTTGCGTGCTCAATCAAGCTTTGGGCAACTGTTCCGGGAACATAATGTCTGAAGAGATCCGTTAAAGAAGTTTTGACTTCTTCCGGCAGAGCAGCTTGCAGACTGACAGTCAACAACGCGGTTTGGCCTTGGCTGCCTAATGAATCAAAAACGTTGCCTGCATTATTCGTCTGAAGCGTGCCGGACGAGTTCAGGCGTCCATTAGCAGCAAATTCAAATCCGTTTTGGAAATTCACGCTGCCGGTATTGTTTAGGCTGCCGGAAATTGCATAGTGGGCAGTTTCCGTCCAATTTCCTTGGTTATTCAGCGTACCAGTGGAGGTTAAATTGCCTCTGCTGGTGACATTGCCGGTTAAAGAAAGCGTACCCGTGTTTGTCAAACTCCCGCCTAGATTGGCGTTAGCAATGGTCAAATTGCCGGAGTTTGTGCTTGAGCCGTTGGATTGATTGAAATTGGCTATTGAAAGGGTTGCAGCATTGGAAAGTGAACCATTTTCTTTATTGATCGTGCCAAAAACATAGGAGCCTTTGGTTACTGAAACCTGCCCGCCTTTTTGGGTGAGGAGGCTTGTTTGATTTAAAGAACCACCAGCCAAAACGAGAGAATTTCCTATTGAAAAATTACCTGCTCTCTGGCCAACGGTAATTGGATGTTGTG
>ERZ833822.1946-NODE-1946-length-14576-cov-8.580056_pt1 | contig 14576 bp, 6 predicted proteins | sample MGYA00519913_ERZ833822 | MGnify/ENA primary metagenome ERZ833822 (study PRJEB31850, sample SAMEA3708746) | human gut metagenome | biome: human gut; feature: human-associated habitat; material: faeces | place: China | collected 2014 ... | reverse complement strand
GACTGAACCGGAAAGATTTTTGCAAGCTCGTCCATATTCCTTACCGGACTATGACCGAGTGGGAATTGGACAACCGCCATGCACCGGATTATGTGCTTAGACTTTTGGAGTATTATATCCGCAACGAGGGATTGATGGTAAAAGAAATGAGCGAAGGAGGTAGCGATTCTGAAAAAGAAGCAACTTAAATGTTATCTATATACGAGAGTGTCCACCTCCATGCAGGTAGACGGATACAGCTTGGATGCCCAGCGGGACAAGTTGCGGAAGTATGCGGCATACGAGGATATGGTCGTTGCCGGGGAGTATTCTGACGAAGGATTTTCCGGCAAGAACATCCAAGGGAGGCAGGAGTTTCAACGGATGCTGAACGACATCCAGGACTGCAAAGACGGCGTTTCCTATGTGCTTGTCTTTAAGCTCTCCAGATTTGGCAGAAATGCAGCCGATGTTCTGAACTCTTTGCAGCTCATGCAGGATTTTGGTGTCAACCTGATTTGCGTGGAGGATGGCATTGACAGCTCCAAGGATGCCGGAAAGCTGATGATCTCTGTGCTGTCTGCGGTGGCAGAGATTGAGCGAGAAAATATCCGCACACAGACAATGGCAGGACGGGAGCAAAAGGCTCGTGAAGGCAAATGGAACGGCGGTTTCGCTCCCTATGGATACAAACTGGAAAACGGAAACCTTGTCATTGCAGAGGATGAAGTGGAAGTTATCCGAGTAATCTATGATCGTTATATTCATACAAACGAGGGTGTTGCAGGAGTTGCAAAATATCTGAACCGCAATGGTTATGTAAAGAAACTAAGACAGAATAATACCATTCCGGGATTTTCAAGAGATTTTGTGAAAAATGTATTGTACAATCCTGTTTATATGGGGAAGATTGCTTACGGCAGACGAAGAACTGAAAAGAAACAGGGTACAAGAAACGAGATTCACGTGGTTGAGCAGTCGGAGTTTCCGGTTTATGAAGGACAGCACGAAGCTATCATTTCTGAAGAGGATTGGTATCTGGCACAGGAAAAGCGCAAGATCAATTCCTTTAAGCGGGAAAAGGTCAACAATCCAGACCACGCACACATCCTGTCCGGTATCTTGAAATGCCCATGCTGCGGAAAGAGTATGTACGGCAATATTGCCAAGGCTCATAGCAAGGACAAGAAAACACGGTATTATTACTACTGCAAAAATACAGTTACGCCGACAGGGCATGAGTGCAGTTTCCGGCTGAATATCGAACAGACAGAGATCAACAAATTTGTGGCGAAGATTATTTCCGCTATGGTCAACAATCCCCGATTTGTAGAAGCAATTCAAGCGAAAATCGGAACAGCGGTTGATACAGAGGATATGGAAAAGCAGATCGCCGTCCTGCAAGGGCAGCTAAAGCAAGCCTTTGGAACGAAAAGCCGCTTGGAGCGTCAGATGGATACCTTGGACATCAACGATGCCCACTATGACAGAAAGATTTTGGACTTGCAACGCCGCTATGATGAGCAGTATGATACGATAGAGGAAATCGAAGTTCAGATTGGCGAATTGCAAAGTCAGATACGCAGTATCCAGCAGGAGAAAATATCCGGCGATAACATTTATCGGCTCTTACTGGCATTTGATGAAGTCTACCATTCCGCAACAGAAGCGGAACAGAAAGAGTTTATGAAAGCCTTTATCGAGCGAATTGAAATGTTCCCGGAAAAGAGAAAAGACGGAAGCTGGATAAAGAAGATTGTATTCAATTTCCCTGTGCCTGTTGATGGCGAGGAAGTGAAAGAACTTCCCTTGGAAACTGAAACAACCGTCGAAGCGGTTCTCCTTTTGACCAAACTCCATGTCGACCGGCACATCGAGGTGGAAGTGAGCATGGATGAACTGGATGTGACTGCTGCGGAAAGCAAGGCAACTTACAATGAGATTCGGGAGCATGTATGGGAACATCATCAGTTGAGGGTTTCCAATCTCTATATCGCACAGGTAAAACAGAAGTGCGGTATCATCGAGCGGGAGAATTACCACAAGGCCAAAAGCGAAAACGCCAAGCAGCCCAAGTGTCCGAAGGAAAAAGAGGATGCGATTGTGGAAGCGTTGAAGCATTTTAAGATGATCTAACAAGCAATCCCCAGTCTGCACCGACCAGAATCGGTGCAGACTGGGGATTTTTCAATCATCCGTTGGATTCATGATTGCATTCAGATTGTCTATCACGAATTCCTGTGCATTTTCATCGTAGACAACGCACGGATATTCTCCACGTACTCCTGTACGGATTTCAGTAGTGATTCCCATCGCAATGCCACTGGCAGTTGGAACCTTGCGACATTTCCCATCTGAAATTTCTTTCTCCTCCATAAGTCCAACTTTTACCAGCCACGTGGTGATGGTTCGATAAGATACCTTCCGCATTTTCTTTTCGCCCAAAATCTCATTTACTTTATAGCTGATTCCACTGGCAGGTATCGGTGTTTTTGACGGTACATATTGCAGCTTTTCTTCTTCCGTAATGTAAAACGGTTTCTTATCCCTCTCGGACACCTTTTTAGGTTCATGACCATCAAGCTGTTTTCTCAGGACATTGGATACAAAAAACAGGCATCGAGAAATCTTTACGTTATTCACGATGTCCTGTTCTGGAACCGGTGTTCCATCCAGTGGATTCAACCCATTGGCAAGGCTGTCAATACAGTCTTTTGCGCGTTGGAGTTTTTCCTGTTCAGTCATCGAGCACACTCTCCTGCACACTTTACATAATATAGGGTTCTATTATCTTATCAGACATTCAAAATCTTCTGAACTGCATACGGCTTTGCATACTTTATGTAAGCGTCACTCACATAAATTGTTCCATCTTCACGTGGTTCTTTCCACATAGCCGGATATACAACAAGTTTTACTTCTCGTCCTCGGTGCTTCGCTACAATTTCATTATTCGTAACAAGGAGCGTGCATCCTGATACTCGCAAAATCGATTCCAGCGGGAGCAGCAGTGCTTTCTGTCCCTCTACTGTTAATGAATCAGCCAACTCTCCATTTACTCCCCAATCGAGGAGTTCTAATGCAGCAAAACGATCAAGCAGACCATGTACATACTGATTTCGATAATGCTTTAAGCACTTGTGACAAGCGTTACCGCAGTCGCAAGAAGCCAAAAGCTCACGGATTCGATTCAATAACGTTTCAATATTGTCCGCTACGCTGACTGCATATCCTGCACCGCTGGATAAACTGTCGTATAGATAAACATCCACAAACGCCCCGGCATTATTGGTTCGGATTCGATACCCTGTAACAAGCTCTGTAAACTCAACATCCAATTCTTTGCTCGCCGCCAAACGAAATGCTTCTGCCAGCGATTGAGCCGCCCTCGTCAGCCAAGGATTATCCGTCCGATGAATGTCCATCTTCTGTTCATCCAGTTTGATTTCCAATACCAACATATCCGTAATAAAATCATATCCAATATTGATGTTTCTTGCATTTCTATGGTTGCACGGTTTCCGGGCATATTTCGATTTGTAGGGTCGCAAAACTCCATCCAATGTCTTTTCATTGTCACCCGGCATTGCTGCACCGCAATCCGGGCATACCATAAATCCCTTGTTTCCAAGTCCCTGATTCACCATAATAATTCGCTGGTTTGTGCGAGAAGCCATCCGGATATTCTTGCAGCCGGAAATCGGTTGGATATCCTCTGCATCCGGAAGTGTCGAATATAGCGGCGGTTGAACCGATGAATATTCCTCTTCCAGTTGTGCATCTGGTACTGCTTCTGCATTTTTAGGTGCAAATCCCCACGGTCGGAGCATTTGTCTTCCTTCCTCCAATGCACGATTTCCGCAGAACGGACAGGCATCCGGTCTCTCATCTGCAAGACCAAACCAGCCGCAATCCGGGCAAGTCAGAATATTCTTCAGATAATTCGCATCATCCATATAAGCCCTTGCAGGTGTCGCTGCTTGACCGTATACCCGATCACTTCCAGGACTATACATTCCTCCTATCTGATAGGTTTGTTTATCCACAACAATTGAGCGTCCCGGCGCATATTCACTGATTGCAATATCCAATCCACGATCCACCTCATAGCGAAGGATTCCATTCATATCGGAAATATAGGTACTGACCACATTTTTGGGGAAAGAGTAGGTTGGTATGATTCCTTCTTCATAAAGTGCATCCAGTAATGTTTTCTGTTTGTTCGCCGAAGCGTTCGATATTGCTTCAAACTGCTCCGGATGCGCGTTTCGCTTTTCTTTCAGGTTCTTTAGGCTTTCAGCAAATTCATTTCTGAAAGCATCCATATCCAGTACAGCGTTTGCTGGCACGAGTGCCGATTTTCGTGGTATCTTAAAGTCCTGTAAATAATCCATAAACTCATCCAGCACTTCATCCAGAAACAGCACCGCAGACAGTTCGTCCAAGCTTGAGTGCTTTGCGGCAAGGAACTCCTGTAATGCAATCATATTCAAATGCCGTTGCAATAACTTTTCGCTCCGAATGTCAATCCATGGTCGTCTTGGATCGCCACGAAACATCGGAACCGGATTATTGAAATATAGCGTATCGTGCGGTCCATCCTCACAGAAGGTTACAATAGTAGAAAGGCTTGCGCCTCGCCGACCTGCACGGCCTGCGCGCTGCTGATAATTTTCTCGCATAGGCGGAACATTTCTCAGCCCAACTGCTACCAGAGAGCCGATATCAATACCGACCTCCATCGTAGTTGTACTGCTAAGAATGTCAATCGGCGTTTCCCCTTCCTGAATCAAATCCTGAAATCTCAATTCATAGTGTTCTGTTTGGCTCCACAAATCCATCCTTTGATCCTTATGGGAAAGTTGCGCAGTATGCTCTTCCGTATCGATCACATGGATTTTATTGCCTCTCAACGCATCTACAACAGGTTTTCTCCAAAAATCCAGTGAATGATATTCTTTCTCGTTCAATACATGAGTTCCTGTAAAACCACAACTCGGACACTTTCCTCGCAGGAGATACGGTGTGATTTCAGAGCATTGTTCACACCGATACCATTTATGTTTTGCATCAAATCGGGGCTTCACCCGTTGAAGATCAACATACAGCCTTCCATTATCCGGTTGTGCCGAATCCAGGAAGTTATTCTTCAAAACTCTCCGCCAGACATTCAGGTCATTGGAATCATCCGTCCACCCCATGATTTCCTGAACGGTCTTTGTAAAATTCCACTCCTTTGCCAATCCGTAGAAATCATAACTGCGACGTACTTCCAAACGCACCTCATCTGGAATCGTATGTCCCAATGCAGTCGCATCGTCACACACTGAAATCATCCACGCATTAAAGAGTTCAAGAAACTCCTCATCTTCTACGGAGACACCGTTTTCTTCAAGTTCATCAATGCTATCAAATAGTGCCTGCTCTGTTGGATCAATCCAGCTCGTGGCAGAATCGTAGAGCGTATTATAACCGCCAGAAAACAACCGAAGCAAATCTTTTTGCATCTGTGTCGGCGCATTTGCAATAGAAAACCGCGGTGTATACTCACGATTTCGGCGAGTGCTGCGCTCATAATTGCTCAATGCAATGTTGCAGTCTGCGCCAAATTTTTCACGTTCCGGTTCATGAAAAATCTGTACATGATGTTGTCCTGCTGCAAGGCAAAAATAATCATAAAGATCGTTCATGGAACGCTCTGTTATGGATTGTTCCATATTGTAAATTGCCAATGCAAAAAGCTGTCGTGCCGCCATGATGTCCGAGGAATCCGACATATCACGCGCTAGCTTTGCTGCACGCTGCCGACTATCCGAGAACAAGAGAACCTTTCGTCCTTCATTTGGCAGATGTTCCGGATCATTATCTTTTCCACTTACGGCAGGTTGCTGCTCAAATTGTGTTTTTATCAAGTTGTAAAAAGACTGATTGCCACGTGTACTAAAAGACGTAAGCTGCGAAGACGACAGCAAGTGTCTGCAATGCGGACATGTTGGAAATGTCAAGATTCGCGGGCGATTTTTCTGTTCAAAGTTGCAGTAATACAGTTTCCGAAATCCTGTTCTTCCTGCATCTGAATCGTCACGGAAATTGATAAATCCATTCTTGATATCCAGATAACAGGGCCGGATCGCGTTCTTTCCCTGCTTTTCAGGAAGTTCATAATCCTCAGGCGGCAAATAAAGATGAACTTCCTTCATCTGCGAATCCAACACCTGACCGGGATAATGCCACAAATATGTTCTCTGGTGTGTTCCGATTGCATCATCCAGAACATAGCCTTTATAGAACAATGCTCCGCAACGCCGGTCATTATATAGTTCATATACAACACTGTGGCAATGTGGGCACGTTAAATGTCCATCTGCCCAAAATATCTCTCCCAACGTAAGTGTTCCATCCGTATGGGAATGCGGGCAGCCTTCATTTGCACAAGCGTAAATGCCTTTCATTCCCTTAAACAGCATGTGCATCCGTGCCGGGAACAAAATTGCACCTTTCTGATTTTTCGCAAGCGGAGCAATTGCCAGAAGAACACTGACATAATTTAGAGCTTGTTCGTCTTCAATGTCTGGAAATGCTTCCTCAGCAAGTTCCGCAAGCGATACAGCATTTCCTCGGCACTTTGAGATAAGCACATGAAATGGCTTATAAAAAATCAAATTATCGTACATCCACTGGCATGCTACCGCCAGATTTTGAAATGGCGCACTCGTCCCCTCAACTCCATTCCAAAAACGGTTCAATTCCTGAAGACAGGCTTCCTCATTTCCTTCAAATGCAGACGTATTTGCACACTGAAATTTATCCAGTGGAATCATTCTGGCGATTGTTGTATCGATCTGCTCTCTTTCGCCAGTCAGATAGCAAAACGGAATCGAACCATCTGCTGCCGTCAATTCATGTGCAAACTCATATACAGAGTCCTTATCTGTTTGATCTCGATCTGGCATACTGGCAGTCGTTAAGATGAATTGAACTCGCTCTCTCGTGATTCCAAGTTTGTGGAACAACCGCCGAATCAAAAGCGCAACTTCTCCACCTGACGAGCCACGGTACATATGAGCTTCATCAATCACGAAGAGTAATTTGTTATTTTTATCTGCGTCAAGCCATTCTTTTGTTTTCTGCCAAATTCCAGCCTCTCTTGGACGAAGAAGCATATACTCCAGCATGGAATAGTTTGTAATGAGAATATCCGGGCAACATTGCTGCATTTCAAATCGAGTGATCAACTCTGCATCTTCTGGATCTGGGATATGTCGTCCATTATGTAATCCCTCCAAAAAAGTGCGCATATTTGCTTTTGCCGGAATTTTTCCTTCATGCTGTAATGCTTCAAAGAAGACTTTTTCCGATTCTTTTTGAGGGAACGACATTCGAGCCAATGTCTTTTCAAGCTTTCTGTCTTCACTGGTCACTGGATCATTGCCCGGATAAGGAGTGCGTCCCGTATACATTCCAAATTGAGGGCGGCGCATACTTTCCCCGCAAACAGAACGGAAAATATTTACAAATTTTCTGTCCGGATCGCCAATCAGCCGCCGCAGTCTACTTACCTGATCTGAAACGAGCGCATTCATGGGATACATGATAATCGCACGAACTCCTCGCATTGACCATGTATCCGGGCTATTTTTTGCTTCTGCCGCCAGTTTTGCCATCAGTGGCCACATAAAACATTCTGTCTTACCAGAGCCAGTACCCGTGGAAACGAACAAATCCCGCCCTTGCACAGCTCCTTCAAGTGCTTGAATTTGATGAACGAATGGATTCGGATATACACCAATTCCCGCATCTGAGAGTTTTGAAAAGTAAGATTTCATCCAATCCGGGATTTGTGCATTTGCAATACCATTTTTTACACTTTTATAAGCCGGTGATGACTCAATAAAAGGTTTTTGATACAGAAGTCCCTCGTCATCCAAATGCTGTTCCACAGCTGATAGCAGAAGTGGTGACTTTCCAAAATACTGTGCCTTGATATAGTCTTCGAGATCATGGCGAAGCTTCTGATGAATCGAATTTGCTCCGTTTGACATTTTATCATTCCTTTACAAATTGGTATCCAATCGGTTCTAACGCTTTCTTTACTGCGTAGAACACATCTTTCGCAAAAATCCGATTGAAATCGTGCGGCAATTCAATGCAGGAGGTCGGCCAACTGTATAACTTTATAAAATCCAATTCTTCTGCGGGCATCAGATATCGAAGTGCAAGTGTAACAATAGGACCATCTTCATGATAAACTGCTACCGGCAAGGAATCTTTTGCCGCCAAAAGAGCATTCGACACCCTACGGTAGCGATGTCCATCCGTCATCCACGTCGGGAGTTGGCTAACAAAAGATTTCCCCTCTTTTTCTTTATAAAGATAGTAAAATCGATTTTCATTTATGCCCATACGGATGAGAGACACTTCGTGACTTTCTTCCTTTTGTCGTTGCCAGTATCCATATTTGAATGGCGGTTCCAACCGCAAAAATTCGACAGATTCATTTTGATGAAATAAGCTCCACTTTGCAGTTCTCATCAAGTGTTCCCATGTTTCAATCAATGTTTTTTCTGGAAGTTGAAACATTCTTTGCGGAGAGTTCATGGATTGCTTTTCCTGTGAAAGCAGATATGTTCCCTGCCCACTAACAAATCGTTTTTCTCCGGGAGCCATTCCTCTTGTAAACAAAATTTGCTCTGCAGTCGCACAAGAATATTGGGTCGGAGCCAGTCGGTATGACGTATGATAGAGCGTCCCACCATTGAGCTGAATCGTATAAATTTCCTCCAGCAGATTTTCGTAATTATAGCCAAAAGATTTGTGGAGATCATTGAATATGTCACAATAGCTTTCAATGAGTTTTTTCATTCGGGATTTAAAATGGACAACTGAAACAGGTTGTTCATTTTCTTCTACATCCCACAGAGATGCGTATGCCATCTGCCCAAGCATACTATAAGTCACACGCATTCGCCATTGCTCAACAGGTTCTGATGTTCCACGTTCAATCCTATATGCTTTTGCAATAATCGGAATCAAATTGTTTTGCAGTGTCATTCTTCACCACCGAGATATTCATGCATCATCGTACAAATATTCTTTGAAGGCTTACTTTCATCTTTCTCAAGCTGTTCCATCAAAAGGTTTGCTTTTCCCGCAATAATTGCAAAAGGTAAAAGTCCAAACAAATATCTGTATCCAACCGTGTCAGATGTTTCACCTTTCAACATGGATTCCATATTTGCAAAAACGCTCCAAAGATTTTTCTTTGCCAAAGTACTATATCCGAGACTTGTTAAGAAATTCTTGTGAATTGGCCGTACTTTCGGCATAGGAAGTCTATCAAAATCCGGACTGAGCTCGCTACCAACAAATACCGACGATGGTTTTTTATCTACCAAGAACTCCGTCGTCAGCGGCAACACATAATTCGATATTCCCATCGGCTCCACCTGCAAATCTTCTGCATACGGTGACAGCAAAAAGAAGAATTTACCATAATCAAAAACGGCCGTCGGAAGTTGTTGTGTCCACCCAGCACAGAATGGATTCATAATTGCAACCACATTATCCTCAGATTCCTTGCATTCCTTACAAACCTTTTCCGTATAATCTCCCACACACGATAATATTGCAACGGTTCTACTAAACAGCGTCGTCGAGAAAGCTTGTGCAATCGCCAAACCATTCGGACCTGCAAGCAACACCGGCGTTCGATATCTGTATGCCGAATAGAGATAAGCTGCTAGTCCTCTGGTATAGCTTTCCTGAACACCTGCTTCCTTCAAATTATCTGCCAGATACTCTATGACATCGTCTGAATTTTTTAGGACAGCAACTCTATCGTCCATTGATTTACCAGAAGTAAACGATGAAAATACTGTCACTGAAACCGTCTGTTTTTCACCTACGCGATTGATCTGCGGCAGAAATGCTTGTGCCGCAATAAAATCAGCCGCATCTTTTTGTGCTTTTGCAATTTTTTCTGCTACTTTTTGTTCTACTTCGGCAGCCAGCTGCTCACGTTCTTCCATCTGTTCATTTGATTCTTTCAGTTTTTGCTCAACTGCTTCATATTTTTCTGTCAGTTGTTCCACCCGTATTCTTTCGTCCTCTGCCGCATTTTTCCGTTGCATCAATTCATTTTCTACTTTTTGAATTTTTTCAGAATTTTCTTTTTCCCATTCGGTTGTCAATAGTTCTTTACAACGTTTCTCCAATTCGGAATTTTGCTGAATAATGCGGCTCAGCATTTCATCTTCAATATCCGTAGCAGAAAGATAAGAGTCCGCATTCTGTACAAACTTTCGAATCAGCTCATTCGCTTCATCCTCTGTACAATTACACTGCATCGCAAGTTCTTGCACGAAATCTTTGTTCGGCAACTCTTGCAAATACGCTGTGATTTGCTGATGCGCTGCATTTGTAATCCCCCGCTGTTTGGATGTCGCCCATGTCAGCCGTTTGCGCAGCAATGTCTTCAAAACATCCATAGAATCCTTGACATTTATTACTTTCGTCGGCATTCCAAAATTCAAAGCCGTGCAAACTTGGCAATCTCCTGCCTGATACAGCAATGAAGCAAACACCTCAAAAACAGGAAGTCTGAAAACATCCTGCTTTAATGAAATGCGATCCATTTTAACATCAAGATCTTTGGGATGGCAATAGATGCCTTCGTACTTTTTACCATTCCAATAAGCAAAGAGAACACCCTCGCAGTAAATTTTTTCAGACACTCCCGCAGTCAACTTTTTTATAATTTTCTCAGCGGAATCGCATTCCTTAAAAATTATAATTTGCGTTGGCTGAGACGAACTATAGCTAGTTTCAATAAAATCCCTACTCGGATCTTTTTTATTTGGAATCACATGCCAATCCCAAACACCAACATATCCTTCCTGAAAAGTTCCTGATTTCTGATCGCTGAACAAGTCTCTTTGTGTCGGAAATTCTTCCAGATAATCTCCCGTGATCTCATCATGCTGAATATCCGACAGCCTCTTTAGGCGCACATACCCATCTGCCCAGAAAACCTTACAAAGTGACTTAAAAGGATACTTTGCATCCGTTGTATCTATTCTGTTACCAATTGAGTATTTTTCCAGCTTACGGTATTTTGTCAGTTCACTCTGTTCTAAATTTAGTTTGCTTTCCAATTCATCCTTTTCATTTCTTAATTGAGCCGTGACATCTTTTTCCTTTTGTAAATCTCTCTGAGTCTCTTTCAACAGTTCCTGCAACGTTTGAATTTCTTTTTGCGACCGCTCCTTTTGTGATTCTAGCTGCTGTTTCCATTTTTCTTTTTCCGAATTGTCAGGAATTTTTTCTATGGGAGCAATCTCATATGTACCTTTCGCAATGCGCACCGCAATTTTCAATGCGTCAATCTTTTCCGAAGACCAAACAGGACGTTCCAATCGAAAATACAAATCCAAACAATCACAAAAAGGACTGTTTGCAAGCGCAATAACCCATGCATCATCAGCCAATACGCCTTTTGCTATTAAATTTGCCTGTTCTCCAACGATTTTATCCATCATGGACTGGATTTTTTCATTCAAAAACTTTGAGATAAATCTCATTGAGGAATTTTGAGCTGTTAGGCTAATTGCTGCTTCATCCGAAACTGTGTTTGGACGAAAACCCGGTTTTATTGTGCTAAACCCATTTGAGTTCGCCTGAAAGTTTTGTTTCAATTTTTTGGAACCAATTAGCTTACAAATCAATTCCACATCATCCGGCAATAGTTTTTCAAGATAGTTCATATTATTTTCCTCACCGCTGGCTCTTTAACATCACAATAAAATTTTTATAATATGCGAGGGCATCTTCTTCAATATAGCCGCTTCGTATTTTTTCAGAAATCCATTTTCGAGTTTTAGGATACTTCTTTAGTAACTCGACCGTTGCCCCTAACGTATGCGAAACCGGTATCTTTCTCCCCTGCGCACGAACCAGATTCTGAAAATTCACTGTATCGTCCGAACTCAGGACTTCGGAGTTTTCTTTCTTATACTCTGCACTCCAAACAATGTCCAATCCCTGTAAAATCAGAACACTCATGCCATATTGAATTGCATCAAGTTCGATTGAAATTTCTGCTTTCAATGAAATTTGTTCAATTACAAATCCATTCTTTTCAAGTCGAATCGTTCCATCAAACGGAGCAGTCACTCGTATAGTATGATTTTGCGGAATAATATTTTGCAATCCACTTGGTACAGGATTTCCATTGATATCAGAAATTGTCACCTTCGGTTGTTCTGCCCGTTCATTCAGTGGTTTCTTCCAAAGATATGTGTACTCCAGTACCTTCGCTCTACCCGTAGAAATCAGCTGCTGTCGCTCATTAACTTCAATCGAGCAAACTTTACCTCCGTCAGACGGATAGTATAGCATTGTTGCTGCCGGATAAGTCTTTGTCGTCGTTTCACCTTGTCCCTGAACGAGAAACCATGTCGTTTCCCCAGAGTTTTGAATGACATACGGTGATTGCACATATACTGGCCAAATTGGTTGAATCGAAATCGGCTGACTTGTAAGGCGGCAATGATAGTTCAAAAAGAATTTAGCTGCAGATTCCGTAAGGTCCGTTGCAGTAACTTGCGATAAGTACCATGTTGACCAAGAGATATTTCTTTTCAAAAGTTGTCTAATCGAAACACCGTTATAAATATTGTACGGTCGGACTCTTGAAAGCAAATAATACTCTTTTCCTACTATAACATCAGCGTCATCAAGAAGCAGCTTTCCACTTTCCGCATCAAAAATCGCACCACTCTCTCGTACACCATTTGTGATGCGTGGCCAATATGTTCTTTCAATTTCATCAGATGATATGACAGTGTACTTTTCACTGGGACAATCTCCAATTGGAACATATGTAAGAACGTCCTTATTTAAGCGTTCATACGAATATACAAATGGAGTCATCGATTTGTTAGATGGAACAATTGTAAGTTCCTTGCGCATCTGCTTTTTCAAAAGTTCTCTTGGAACCGCAACCAATCCCAACTCAAATGAAAAGCCCGTGCTTGTAATATTGACAATTCGGATGGGAAGTTCATGTTCACCAGCCACATAGGTATAGTTTCCTCCCGGACCAAATGTACGCTCCGGACAATTTTTGCTTTCTTCATATGCACTATGACGAAAATGCGGTGTCTGGATATCACCATCAACAAATCGTACATATTGTCCGCACAATTCACACATAAAAAGGCCACTGCGTGCAGATACCGATCCTCCCGGATGGCTACGGGCGACTTCTTCAGGTGTGATATGAGTCCAGCCCTTAGAAGACCACACACATACATGTGTTAGTGATGCCATAATAGTTCTCCTCATACACTTTATCGAACCCAATTATAATAGACTAATATTACCACTAATAGTCCAACAATGAAATAGAAATTCCAAACAGCCGCATTCTATCCAAATCGTTCGGTTGAAATTTGTCTGTTTTGACAGTTTTTCGGCACTTCAGCCTGCATCCACAGGATGCAGTTCACGGGTTTGGGTGTTCCCAACAAGTATTTTGCAACGCAAAATAAGCAGATGTATATACGTCTGCACTGCTTGCGGGTACTATGAAGCCTCTCAACCTGCCCTCCAATTTTGAAAATTATTTTGCAAGCCAGACCGTCCGTTTTCAGGTTCAACCTGAAGCGGACGGTTGTTTTTGTGCAAAACGGAATGTACGCAGCTAAAGCAAGTTGTATGCAAAAGCGGAGGTGCGACCTCCTGAAAATTCAACGAGATTTCTGCTATGATAAAAGCGATCCAGTGGTTAGCCGGAACTAAAGCTTCCGGTTTTTGTCCATAAAAGCCGAAAAAAGACCTCAAAACCGGAACGAATACTTCCTGTTCAGCAGCAAAAGGATACGGTATACTTATCTTACGCACCGGGCACGATGTCCGATCTTCAAGAGAATTCAGGATAAAATCCACGCAAAACCGGACCTGTCAGGTCCTAAAAATTCTTTTGAAAGTGTGATAATCTACCAGCAAGACACCAATTGAACCTTGAAAACCGAATGACCGTCTGCATGGGATACCCGGCGAAAACCCCGCAAGGGAGAGCCGGAAAACGCCGCCGGAAGGGGGCAGGAAATCCATGCAGAGAGAACGGCGTAAGAATAATGATATTCTATTTCATTTCAGAAAGGATGATTTGCCTATGACAAAACTGAGCCAACTTAAAATTGACCCGGAGTTCCAGAATAAAATCAACCCTCCGTCGTTTGAGGAAACCCACCAACTGGAAATGAACATCCTCAAAGAAGAACGTGTGCTGAATCCGATCATCACGTGGAACGGCTACATTGTTGACGGACACACGCGCTATCAAGTCCTTCGGAAATATCCGTTCATTCCATTTGAAGTCATCGAAAAAGAATTTTCCTGCCGCTATGAAGCACTCGCATGGATCTGTAAAAATCAGCTTGGGCGGCGAAACCTGACCCCAGAACAGAAAAAATTTCTGATCGGAAAGCAGGCAGAGGCGGAAAAGCAAATCAAATCGTTTCACGGCAATCAGTATACTTTGGCATCTGAAAGTGGTCTGGTTCAAAATGAACCAGACCGCACAAAGCACGGTT
>ERZ833822.1940-NODE-1940-length-14600-cov-2.992506_pt1 | contig 14600 bp, 16 predicted proteins | sample MGYA00519913_ERZ833822 | MGnify/ENA primary metagenome ERZ833822 (study PRJEB31850, sample SAMEA3708746) | human gut metagenome | biome: human gut; feature: human-associated habitat; material: faeces | place: China | collected 2014 ... | reverse complement strand
GTACCAATGGCCGCGAACAGAAAATGAGGTACGGCAGTTGACACCGCAGCAGTACCGCTGGCTGATGGAGGGGCTGAAGGTGGAGCAGCCAAAGGCACATCGCCCGATAGATGGTCTGCGTATCATTTAGGCGGGGAAAGCGGCTGAAAGTACTGGAAATGCTGGACTTTTTAGTTCAAATATGGTATAATTTATTCATGAAAAATGAAAGAATTCATGAGACAAGCACCTCGGAAATGGTAACCATTTCACGGGCGGAATATGAGTCTCTGAAAGCGGAAAGAGACGAGTTGAGCCAGAAATTGGACTGGCTCCTGGAACAGGTGCGCCTGAGCAGGAAGAAACTCTATGGTTCGTCTTCGGAGCGGCTGGAAGAAGAGCTGATGGGCCAATTGAGCCTCATGTTTGACGAGACGGAGGCCTGGGTGTCCAAACGGAGGTCCAAGGAGACGAAGGTGGCTGCCCATACCCGGCGTTCCTCCAGACTGGAGGAGGTCCTGCCAGACAATGTACCGGTTGAGGTGGTGGAACACCGCATCCCAGAGAACGAGCTGGACTGTCCTGTGTGCGGCACAACCATGATGGAGATTGGAAAAGACGTCCGGCGCACATTGGTGATGATCCCGGCCCAGGTGATGATCCGGGAAAACATTTATTTCACCTACGCCTGCCCCAAATGCAAGGAGGAAGGGACAGAGACGCCGATCCGCAAGGCGGAAAGACTTCCTGCTCTGATCCCCGACAGCTATGCCTCTCCGGAGGCGGTTGCCCACATCATGGTGCAGAAATTTGTGATGCACGTACCATTGTACCGGCAGGAGAAGGAGTGGAACCGGGCAGGCGTGCAGTTGAGCCGGCAGACCATGAGCAACTGGGTGCTGCGGGTGGCGGAGGACTGGCTGAAACCGGTATATGAGGAACTGCACAGGCGGCTCCTCCAACGACAGGTGCTCCACGCGGATGAAACCACGCTGCAAGTACTGAAATTGGAGGGCCGGACGGCTCGGAGCAAGTGCTATATGTGGCTGTACCGAACAGGTGGGGATGCGGAACATCCCATTGTGTTGTACGAGTACCGGCCTACCCGGAAGGCGGAGAACGCGGCTGCCTTTCTGGAGGGTTTCTCCGGTTGGCTCCATGCGGATGGCTACGCCGGTTACCACCGGCTGCCTGAAAATATCCGGGTGGTTGGCTGCTGGGCGCACCTGCGGCGAAAATTCGACGAGGCGGTGAATGCCCTGCCGAAGGAGCAGCGCGCGGGATGCGCGGCGCTGGAGGGGCTGGAGTAGCGGCAGCCATCCTTGCCCTTGTCATGTGCTATGAGCTGATCGAGATGATCGTGGAGAAAAACAATATGCACGACTTCGACAGCTCCATGTTCTTCCGCTGGATGTTCAAATCTGCCTTCGCCATCCTCATTGTGACGAACACATGGAATATCGTCATGGGCGTTTTCGACGCCACACAAGCCGTCGTCAACCAGAGCGCCGGGGTAATCATCGGAGAAACCAGCATTGACTTTGACACGCTGCTCCCCGATCTGGAAAGCCGCCTTGAAGCAATGGACATCGGGCCGTTGCTGGGCTTATGGTTCCAGACCCTTGTTGTGGGGCTGACGATGAACATTCTATCCATCTGTATTTTCCTTGTGACCTACGGGAGAATGATTGAAATATACGCCGTGACCGCGCTGGGACCGATCCCCCTTGCCACGCTGGGAAACGCGGAGTGGCGCGGCATGGGCCAAAACTATCTGAAATCCCTTTTGGCGCTGGGCTTCCAAGCGTTCCTGATTATGGTTGTCGTCGGCATCTATGCGGTGCTGATACAGGAAATCGGGACGGCGGAGGACATTTCCGGCGCGATCTGGGGCTGCATGGGCTACACAGTGCTTTTGTGCTTCTGCCTGTTCAAGACGGGAAGCATCAGTAAAGCCGTGTTTACCGCTCACTGACGGGAGGTGACGCATATCCGCATCGGACTGATTGACGTGGACTCTCACAACTTCCCGAACCTCTGCCTGATGAAGCTGTCCGCCTAATCTATATTTCAAGTCGCCGACTCATCCCTGGGTAGGCAGCGGTCCAGTGGGGCCGGGGCAAGCCCGTGGAGAGCAAGCGGATAAGGGTCTAAGCGGTTTTGAAATTCTGCCACGCCCACTGTGCCGGAAATAATCCCAGCATAAAATGACCTGAGCAGCAGGCGGAAGCCTGTTGCTCAAACGGAACAATATGAGAAGTGGAGATGATGATCTCATTCATCGGGACCTGGAGCAAGGCACTCAGCGCATAGAGGTTATCTACACTGGGCAGGCTCTGCCCCCGCTGCCATTTGTAGATGGCCTGTGGCTCCTCGAATCCGAAATACTGCTGGAGATCTCGAACCGTCAGACCACGGTCTTTTCGAAGTCGGCAGATATTTGCTCCGGTAGCCACAGGATCGATCACAGGAAACCGAATCACGGACATATGGATCGCCTCCATTCAGTAGGATGATTTCCGCCGCAACGGAATATTAAAATATAACCGATATACTCTGGAATAGCAAGCGATCCTCTGCATTTGTAATGAGATTGTCATAAAGGAGAGCACCATTGGGAGATACACTTTTCTACCAGTACATTGACAGGCTATCTCTGTTCTATAACTATTTCGCATTCCTGGACACGGATGCTTATCTGGCTGATCAGCTTTTCATCAAGCATCAGGTGCGGGTGCACTTCTGCGAGGAATATGTACGGGGTGACTCTCCGTACCGTGTGATCTTCTGCCATGTGCGGAAACGGGATCGGGCGCGGTTCCAGGCAGCTCTGGAAGAGTTGCCGAAAAAGATGATGTTGCTGGGCTATATAGACTATTTGGATGTATGCCGTGCGCTTTGGGGCGAATGCCAACAGCAGAGAAAAGAGGAGGCGAATTCCCGTGAAGCAGTTGATTCCATTGGACAAGCGCAGTAAGAAGGCCAAACGGGAATATCACGCAAAACAGCGAGGGTCTTGGAACGGAGTCAATCCTGTCACCCGGATCGTTCAGAGTAGAAAGGCCTATGACAGAGCAAGAGTTAAACAATCGGATCGCCGAGATCCTAGAATCGACTAAAGCGGAGAATGGCTGCGGGCGTCGTACCGGTCGCCAATACCGACGTTCACAAAGTATCAGGCATTCAGATCACCTTCTGTTTCTCATTCAGCACAGCGGTTACGCGCCGAATATGGGTTATATAATAGGGGACTATGAGAGAATAACGACCTTGCTTCACTCGGGTCTGCACATTCAGTATATGAAGTCCAGCAACCGGCAGCAGTATCTGAAGCGGAAAGGGAATCGAAAAGTCCGGAAATATCGCTGTCTACCAAAGAAAGGGAACCAGTATCGTAAGGTATTTGACTACTGGTGGGAGCTCTATTGAACTACAAAGAGGCGTCGGCTCAGTAATTAAATATCGAGCAGGCGCCGTTTTGCATTGTGGAATTCAGCACTTAATCGATGTGACTATCCCGCCGTTCCAACAACACTTGTATTCTTAGTTCTTCATCTTGACTTGGTAACTGGTCTTGGTGACTTCTCGATGCGTTGCAGATACTTTTCCAAGTGAGCCATAGAAAACTGTACTTTCCCGCCCGGGCAGCGTTGATAGTATCCTATCAATCTTCTGGCGCGCAGTTCATCCAGCTTTCGAACTGTAATGCCGAGCATAGCGGCAGCCTCACTTCGGGAGTATAATTCCATGGTGTTCACATCCTTCTTTGGAGAAAATTGCCCCTCATTATAACAGTAGAAAACAGAGGGTAAAGTTCACCCCCCATAGCACAACAAAGCCTCAAATTCGCGGTTTGTACCGGACTATAAATTACCTGACTGACACAAGGACAACGGGCCGAGAGTGAAAAGTTCCAGAGCCAATCTCCTTTACATTTGCTGTATCTTGTCTTCGAGCAATGGTAGAGCGCCATATCGTTCTTGTGCTTACCCTGCCTCTGGATTATCGAAAGTAGCGTCCCATTCCTTGGCTGCGCTCCTTCAACCGGCTATGGGAGGTCTACAACCGGCAAGTGGGGGACATCATCGAAATGGAAAGGCAAGGAAAAAGTTGCTCGTAGTCCTTCTCGCAGAATCGCTCCCAATCGGGCGGGTGGAGAAAGACCCCGTTAAGCTGCAAGTGGTCTATGGCCTGGGGGCAGATGCAGGCAGGGCCTCCCTCGATCTTTTGAAATATGAGCTGCTGAAAGCAGAACAAGTTTTTCATCGAGCAAACGCACTTCCAACAGGCGGACAGCCTGCACGGAAGTGCGTTTGCTTTTTCACACATAACGGCCAATACTTCGGTTCAAACACACGAGATTTTATCACTTGACCTTGTGGAAAAGATATCACAACACAACATGAAACGGTTTGATAATCAATTCTATCTCTCAAAAAACCGGAATTCCACATTTCAATTTCTTCATAACATTTTGAAGCCTTTTCGTAACTGGAGCAGAAGTGCGCAAATTGCCTCGAAAAGTTCTGAAAATCGAAAATCTCCGTAACCTCATTTGTAACCTCAAACGGGTCCGTAACCTCAAAGTAGCCCCAAATATTGTGTCTAAAATTCATCTAAACCACTATATATAGCAACATAGTTCAAGGCACAAATAGACATACCGGAATCCATGCCACCAACTTTTAGAAAAGAAAAACCCCGGAAAACCGAAGTTTTCCGGGGAAAAAGCAACTTTTTAACGCTTGGAGAACTGGGGCGCACGTCTTGCCGCTTTCAGACCGTACTTCTTACGCTCCTTCATACGAGGATCGCGGGTCAGGAAACCGGCCTTCTTCAGGATGGGACGGTTGTCCTCGCTGGCCAGCAGCAGGGCGCGGGCGATACCGTGCCGCAGGGCGCCGGCCTGGCCGGACACGCCGCCGCCGGTGACAGTGGCCACAACATCCATCTTGCCGGTGTTGCCGGTGGCCTCCAGAGGCTGACGGACCAGCATCTTCAGGGTGTCCAGACCGAAATACTCATCAATGCTCCGGCCGTTGACGGTGATGGAGCCGGTGCCGTTGGGGAACAGATGGACGCGGGCCACAGAGGACTTCCGGCGACCAGTGCCATACAGATAGGGCTTCTTGGACTGATACATACTTCAAACTCCTCCTTATTCCGCGTCCAGAGCGACGGGCTTCTGAGCCTGCTGCTCGTAGTTGGCGTCCGCATAGATGTGCAGCCGCTTCAGGGATTCCTTGCCGATGGTGTTCTTGGGCAGCATACCGCGGACAGCCACCTTCATGGCCAGCTCGGGCTGCTCCTGCATCAGGATGCGGTAGGGGGTCTCCTTCAGGCCGCCGATCCAGCCGGAGTGGGTACGGTACATCTTCTGGGTGCCCTTCTTGCCGGTCAGCACAGCCTTGCCGGCGTTGATGATGATGACATAGTCACCGCAGTCGGCGTTGGGGGTGAAAGTGGGCTTGGTCTTGCCGCGCAGCAGGTCGGCAGCCCGGACAGCGGTCTTGCCCAGGGGCTTGCCCGCGGCGTCCAGGATGTACCACTTACGCTCAATGTTGGCCTTGTTTGCCATAAAAGTGGACATGGTGTTTCCTCCGTATATTGAAATTCTTTGCTTTGCTTTACAAATCAAGAGCTCCGGGTTACAATCGGAGCAAGGATATTTATACCACGGCGGCGGGGGAATGTCAACGGGGATTTCATTTAACCGGGATAAATCTCTGAATTTCTCTTGATACCTCTTATTATCTCCTGATTTCTCACGTTCTATTTTGAATTTTTCGGGGGAAGGCCCTGTACGCCGAAACGCCTGGGGGCGCTGGATCTTCTGCGCGGCCGGCCTTATGCGGATTCTCTGCGCCGCTGCTATGGCAGAAGCCCTGGGGAGATCGCTCGCTATCTCTGCTGGGAGATGGCGGACCGGGGCACCGGCCCCATCCGACTGCCGGCGGTGGGGGACGATGGGCCGGACCGCTTCGCCATGTTTTTGGGCGAGAGAAAACCGGACGAGCGTTACATCGTCCGGTTCCCGCAGAATGTCGATGGGGACTATGAAGCGTATGGGCATCCGGTGTGGATGTACGGCCCGTACCCGGTGCGGGGCGTCTACACCCAGCCCATGAGGGCTATTCCGGCCACGGAAGCCTGTTACGTCATCGGGAATGAATCGGAAAAACTGACGGAGGTCCGGCTGCGGGTGGACGCAGGCCTGGACGAATCCGTCTCCATCCCCGCCCCGCCGTCCCTGACCATCTGGCGGTTTACAGGCGGGGACATGGGCTGGCGCCTGGTGGACCGGTATTTTGACGCCCGGGGCGAAGAACTGCCCTGACGTTTGAAAACAATATGTAATGCTACAAGATCCACTGGACCAACAGCAGCAGCACAAATCCCGGCAGGCCCAGGACGGCGATCACCAGGGCATTCCACAGGTTCAGCCCCAGGGCGATGCCGGTGAGGCCCGCCGTCAGCCGTACGGCCCCCAGGGCTAGAAACCCCAACAGGGTGTTCAGCAGTAGTTTCAGCGCCAGGCGGAAGGGGGAGCTGAACACCCGGATCAGAGCGACGAGAAAGAAGCCCGCCAGGATGGCGGCGATGATCTTCTGACTCAGGTCCATGTGGACGCCCCCCCCAGCCCGGCAGCAGCCGCTGCCTCGGGACTCCGCTCCTTGATGGCGCGGATCAGATAGTTGCACCGGGCCTTCACGGCACTGATCTGGTAGACGCAGGACTCCACCAGCTCCGGGTCCAGGGCCTGGTCGAACTGGCGATAGGCCTGGGCCAGGTCCCCCTGGGCCTCCAGCAGCTCGGCCTTCAGGGTCAGCAGCTCCGGGTCGGGGCGGGCGGCTTTCTTGGCAAAAACAGGGTTCATGGCAGTGTCCCTCCTATCCATATTCTTACGGGGAGTTTGGACAAATATGCCAGCTTTCATACAAGGAGGCAGGAAGAACATGCCAACAGAACAGGAGAACTTCATGGCCCAGGCTCTGGCGCTGGCGGCGGAGGCCGCGGCGGCGGGGGAGGTGCCCGTGGGCTGCGTTATCGTCCGGGACGGGGAAATCGTGGGCCGGGGCCGCAACCGGCGGGAGGAGAAGCAGGCCACCGCCTCCCATGCGGAGATGGAGGCCATTGCCCAGGCCAACGAGCACCTCGGCACCTGGCGGCTGGATGACTGCGAACTGTACGTGACGCTGGAGCCCTGCCCCATGTGCGCTGGGGCTATCCTGAATGCCCGTATCCGCCGGGTTTGGTACGGCGCCCGGGACGAGGCCTTCGGTGCCTGCGGCGGCGTGACCAACCTGTTTATGGAGAGCTTCCCCAACCGGCCCGCCCTGGTGGGCGGCATTCTGGGAGAGGACTGCCGCCGGGTGCTGGCGGATTTTTTTGCCGGGCTCCGGGGCGGAGAAAAAAATCGACCCTCAGATTTGATTTAAGACTTTTGTAACAATTGATGCTGGTTTGCTTAACAACTCTCTAGTATCTTAATACTTGCAAGAGACAAAACTTCTTTTCATCCAATCTTCCAAAAAATAGGGAAACGGACCAGCCGAAAGGCTGGTCCGTTTCTCGATTTCCCCGGTATTTGTGAACAAACGGAAAATCCCCGCGGCGGGCACTCCCGGCCGCGGGGATTTTGTGATAAACTGTCAGGTATTGTCCCAGGGCGCGGCCAGTACCGCCGTCCGCTGGAGCAGGAAGCCGAAAAGCGTCACGGCGCCGCCCAGGTAGAACAGCAGCCGGGCCGGATCCGGCCGATCCGCCAGAGTGGCCAGGCAGAAGGCGATGGCTAGCGCCGCATAGACGGCGAAGCGGCGGGTCCGCCCCGCCCGGAAGGCGAAGGAGGACAGCCGGTAGAAGGCCAGAGCCAGGAACACCACCGCCAGCAGCTCCGTGTAGTAATCTGTAAGGGACGGGTCTACGGACACCACCCGGTAGGTCAGCACCAGCCGCACCACCAGGCAGCAGACGGGCACCAGCAGCAGAGGACTCTGAAAGGGCTTGCGCGCCCCGCCCTCCGGCCGGATGCGGCAGGCAGGCACAGCGGGAAGCAGGCTGGCCGCCGAGAGAAGAGACAGCAGACCCACCACCAGATGCTCCCTGCCGGAGAAGAGCTGACTGCCCTGGGCGGTCACAAAAACGGTCACCGTCTCTCCGCTGCCGGTGAGGGCGCTGGCGCCGGAGAAGCCGAAGAGCAGGTCCAGAACGCCGGAGGCTGCCAGCAGGAAGAGCCCCATCACCGCCGGAGTGAGCAGCCCGGGGGAAGCCACGGAGAAGCCTGCGGGAAAGAGGGGCGGGTCTTCCCGGTCCGCAGGCAGAAGGGGCCGGGCTGCCAGCAGGCAGACTGCCGCCAGAACCACGAACCAGGCCACCAGCAGGATGGCGTACAGATTGCCGGGGATGGGGAGGCCTGTGTCCACCTCGAACCCAGTGCTGCGCTGAAGCAGCCGCAGCAGGAATGCCCCCACGCCGCCAATGGCGGCCAGCAGGGGCCAGAGCACGTATTTCTTCATAGGAGCCGATCTCCTTATCATGACAGATTTTCAAAAGCCAGTATACCACGGGAAAAGCTGTTTGTCCATGCCGGCCTCATTTTCCGCCCTCCGGGCGCATACAGTGAAGGGACAGGCCCGCAGACGGGGAACAAAAGAGGAGGAATTTCCATGAGACGCCATTCTGATCTGCACCAGAGCGCCGCCATCTCCGCGGTGCTGCTGGTGCTGCTGTTTGCCCTGCCCCTGGCGGTGGTAGTGCCCTTTCAGACAGAGCTTTTCTCCGATGATCCCATCGCTGTGGAGTCGGAGCGGGAGCCCTTTCAGCCGGGGGACCTGGACGGAGAGATGGTGCTGAAGGTCCTGGCAGGGGAGACGGAGCCACCCTGATCCGGGTGGCCATGCCGGACGGGACGGTGGCCTCCCTCACCATGGCGGAGTACTTATGGCGGGTGGTGGCGGCGGAGATGCCCGCCTCCTTTGAGCCGGAGGCTTTGAAGGCCCAGGCGGTGGCGGCCCGGACGTACACCCTGTACAAGATGCAGACTGGCGGCAACCACGGCAACACCGCGGACATCTGCACGGACTCCACCTGCTGCCAGGCGTATATCTCGGAGGAAAACGCCCGGAACAACTGGGGCGAGAACGCGGACGCCTATGAGGAAAAGATCGAGACCGCCGTCCGGGAGACCGACGGAGAGACCATCCTGTACGGCGGCGTGCCCATCCTGGCGGTGTTCCACTCCTGCTCCGCCGGGCAGACCCGCTCCTCCGGCCAGGTGTGGGTCAGCGACCTGCCCTATCTCCAGGCGGTGTCTTCGCCGGAGCCTGCGGACAGCATCCCCAACTATTACAGCCGTGTGGAATTCACGGCGGAGGAGTTCCGGGAGAAGGTCCTGACCTCCTATCCGGAGGCGGACCTGTCCGGCGACATCAGCGGCTGGCTGCAAAACGCCGTGACGGACACCGCCGGCAGCGTGGAGTCGGTGGACGTGGGCGGCGTGAGCATGAAGGGCAGCACTTTACGGAGCATCCTGGGGCTGCGGTCGGCCTGCTTCGAGTGGGAGGCGGCGGACGGCAAGCTGGTGTTCTTCGTCACTGGCTACGGCCACGGCGTGGGTATGAGCCAGTACGGCGCCAACCAGATGGCCAAGGAGGGAGCGGACTACCGGACGATCCTCACCCACTATTATACCGGCGTCACCGTGGAGCCCTATACTACTGCCGCCATAGGGTGACTCTTTACAAAAAAGCCGGAAATGTGGTAAAATACAATCTTCCAGGGGAGCTTCTGCGGAAGGGAGGACATGATGAGACGAAAGCTCGCGGCACTGCTGCTGTGCCTGCTGCTGGTGTTCCAGCTGTCGCCGGTCCCGTCGGGGGCGGCGGAGACGGTGTATTTCACCGCAGTCAACAAAAACGTGCTGACGCTGTCGGACGACACCATGCCCTTCTGGTCCGGCGGCTATCTGTATGTGCCCAGCACTATCTTCACCGGCGTGGGCCGGGATCTGGGCGTGTCCTACTACCCCAATATTGCCCGGCAGACCGTGTTGCTGTATGTGGACAAGACGGTATACAGCTCCCTGGTATTTGACCTGAACAAGGACTATGCCATCGACAACGAGGGCAACCTGTATTTCCAGAAGCCCATCCAGCGGGGTGGCGTGATCTTCCTGCCCATCTCTCTGATCGCCCGGTGCTTCGGCCTGCTCTACTCCACCGTGGAGGTGGACCGGGGCTATCTGGTTTGGGTGCGCAATCCGGATATGGATATGGAGGAGCGGTACTTTGCCGACGCCGCCAAGTCCCGGATGGACTACGAGTACAACCAGTACCTGCGGAACCAGAGTGCGGAAGAGGACATCGCGCCGGAGGAAACGGAGCCCTCCACCGTCACCGGGCAGCGGATTTATCTTTGTGTGGAGGCCGCGGACCCGAAGCGGGTGAAGTCCCTGCTGGACATTCTGGACCGCTATGACGCCCACGCGGCTTTCTACTGTACGGAGGCGTTTCTGCGGGAAGGCGGCGACCTGCTGCGGCGAATGACCGCCACAGGGCAGGCCATCGGGCTGGCGGTGGACGCCGCGGCGGACCGCCCGGTGACGGAACAGCTGGAGACGGGGAACCGCCTGCTCTCCCAGGCCGCCAGCGTCAAGACCCGGCTGGCTTGGATTGAAAACGCCGGGGAGGAGTCTGTCTCCGCGGCGGAGGCGGCGGGCTTCTGCCCGCTGGACCCGGATCTGGACCGGGCGGCGTATCCCCTCAGCAGCACCGGCGCCGCCGACACGCTGCTCCAGCGGGTGACCAGCCGGGGCGGCGAGGTCACTGTCTGGCTGGGCGACAGCGCCAACGCCGCAGGGCTTGGGACGTTCCTGTCTGCGGCGGAGGCGGCGGACGACCGCTGTCTGGCCATGACGGAGACGGTGTCCTGACCTGCCAAGATTTACAAAATATTCAACATACCGCCCCGGGAGCGGATATAATAGAGGATATCAAGAATCGGCTGTGTCTGTGAACAGGCGGACGCCGCGGGCGGCAGAACCAGCGAAGAGAGACATATCGAAATGGGAGGGAGCGCCATGGGCCGCAACATCCTGGTCGTGGAAGACGACCGCAATATCTGTGATTTGATCCACATGTACCTGGTGAAGGAGGGGTTCGACGTCCGCATCGCCGGAGACGGCGGCAAGGCCATTGAGGAGTTTCAGAAGCAGGTTCCGGACCTGATCCTGCTGGACATCATGCTGCCGGTGATGGACGGCTGGTCGGTGTGCGCCAAAATCCGGGAGACCAGCAAGGTGCCCATCATCATGCTGACGGCCAAGGGCGAGGTGTTCGACCGCATCCAGGGCCTGGAGATGGGGGCGGACGACTATGTGGTGAAGCCCTTTGAGATGAAGGAGCTCATCGCTCGGATCAATGCAGTCCTGCGGCGGACGGAGATCCCCAACGACACCAGCAAACGGCTGACGTTCGACAAGCTGGTGATTGACCTGGACTCCTACGAGCTGATCGTGGATGGGAAGAAAATCGACACGCCCCCCAAGGAGCTGGAGCTGCTGTATCATTTGGCCTCCACCCCCAACCGGGTGTACACCCGGAACCAGCTGCTGGATGAGGTGTGGGGCTTTGACTACTTCGGCGACAGCCGGACAGTGGATGTCCACATCAAGCGGCTGCGGGAGAAGATCGAAAACGTCAGCAGCCAGTGGGCGCTGAAAACGGTGTGGGGCGTGGGGTACAAGTTCGAGCTGGCAGGCGCCCCCGGGGCAAAGGAGAGCTGACAAAACCGCCTGAAAAGACCTTTGCCTTTTCAGGTGGAAAACCGGGCAGGGAGGTCTCATGAAGGTACGGATCGCGCGTATTGCAAAACGGATGCACAACAAGTTCAGGGGCCTGTACTGGCGGCAGATGTTCGTCACCGTCGGCATGGTGCTCCTGACGCTGTTTTTGCTGGGAGTTTCGTTTTTCTCCCTGAGCTACAACTACGCCCGGGGCCAGGAGAACGGGGAGCTGGCCGCCCAGGCCCAGGTGGTGGGGCAGCTCTCCGCCAGCTATCTGGAAAACGGGCGGTACCTGGACATGGAGGAGCTGCAGCACGAGGAGGACTTCCAGCGTCTGGCCTCCTTCGCTGCCACGGTGTCCGAGGTGGACTTCCTGATCTGCGACGTGGAGGGCCACGTGCTGCTGTCCACGGATGCGTCTCTCAGCGGGCTGGTGGTGACTATGCCGGAGGAGATGACCGCAGAGGTGCTGGAGGAGGGCATCAGCTCCAGGCGCACGGACGTGGACGGCCTGTACTCCAACAAGCGGTTCGTGGTGGGCGTTCCGGCCATAAGCGAGGATACCCCCGACCCCGTCGGCATGGTCTATGCCGTGTCCTCCACCACCTCGCTGGACACCATGTGGTCCGGCTTCATCGGGCTGTTCTTCATGACGGCGTTCGTGGTGCTGATGATCTCCTTCATGGCGTCCTCCATCACCACCATACGGCAGATCCAGCCCATCCGGGAGATGGCCAAGGCCACCCGCCGCTATGCGGAGGGGGACTTCGACATCCGCATGAACGACTACGGCCGGGATGACGAGTTGGGAGAGCTGGCGGCCTCCTTCAACAACATGGCGGAGAACCTGCAGCAGACGGAGCGCCAGCGGCGGGGGTTCATCACCAACATCTCCCATGAGCTGAAGACGCCCATGACCACCATCGCCGGCTATACAGACGGCATTCTGGACGGCACCATCCCGCCGGAGAACGAGCGGCAGTATCTCCAGATCATCTCCGACGAGAGCCGCCGCCTGAGCCGGCTGGTGCGGCGGATGCTGGACGTGAGCCAGCTGCAGGCCATCGACCCCCTGCGGGAGGGAAAGCACTTCGACATCTGCGAGAGTATGCGCCGGGTGCTGATCTCCATGGAGCGGAAGATCACAGACCGGAATCTGGATGTGGAGGCGGATATCCCCGAGGAGCCCATTCTGGTGCTGGGGGACAAGGACATGATTACGCAGGTGATTTACAACCTGCTGGAAAATGCCACCAAGTTCGCACGGGAGGGCTCCACTCTCTATCTGGGCGTCACCACCATCGACGGCAAGGCCCGGGTGACGGTGCGGAACGAGGGGGACACCATCCCGGCAGAGGAGCTGCCGCTGCTGTTCGAGCGGTTCCACAAGAGCGACAAGTCCCGCAGCGAGGACAAGGATGGTTACGGCCTGGGGCTGTACATCGTCAAGACGATTTTAGAGCAGCATAAGGAAAAGATCAGTGTGACCAGCGAGGACGGCGTGACCGCGTTCTCCTTCTCACTGGCCACAGAGTGAGGCGTGCATGGAGGAAGAAAAGCAGTTGGCCGGAGAGGACCGTCTCTCCGGAGAGATCGTAGAGGTATACAGACAGCCGCTGCCCGGGGAGGTGGTGGAGCGGTACAGCCGCCCCCTGCCGGGACGGCCTGCCGCGCCCGGGCAGCCCCGCCGGCGGCGCAGGACCGGGCTGTGGATTTTCCTGGCCTGCCTGGCGGTGGTGCTGGGTGTGGCGGCGGGCTCCTGGATTTGGTATCTGCTGCCGGCCGGCAGCAGTGCCGATCCCTTTGAGTACCGTTACGACCACGGCTGGGAGGAGGAAGAGGACGCGTCCGGGGCAGTTACCATCCCCACCTATCCGTTCGGGGAGGGCGCCGTGCTGGAGGTGGAGACGGACCACGGCCGGGAGCTGACGGCCCAGGAGATCTACCAGCGGGTGAACCCGTCGGTGGTGACGGTCATGGTCCAGCTGGACGACAGCGTCTCCGTGGGCACCGGGGTCATCTTCCGGGCGGACGGTTATATCCTCACCAATTACCACGTGCTGGCGGGGGGGCGGGGCTGCACCGTCGCCATGGACACGGGCCGGACCTATGAGGCCCAGTACGTGGCCGGAGACGAGCGGAACGATCTGGCGGTCCTCAAGGTGGAACTGACGGGGCTTCCCGCCGCCACCTTCGGCGACAGCGACCAGCTGGTGGTGGGCGACAAGGTCTACGCCATCGGCAACCCGCTGGGCGTGGAGCTCCGCGGCACACTGACAGACGGCATCGTCTCCGCCATCAACCGGGATGTACAGGTGGACGGCCGGACCATGACGCTGGTTCAGACCAACGCGGCCCTGAACTCCGGCAACTCCGGCGGTCCCCTAATCAACGCCTGCGGCCAGGTGGTGGGCATCAACACCATCAAGATGAGCTCTGATTACTCCAATGTGGAGGGTCTGGGCTTCGCCATTCCCTCCGCCTCCATCCGGCGGCTGGTGAACGACCTGCTGACCTATGGAGAGGTCCGGCCGGAGCCCTCCTTCGGCGTGACGGTGCTCCAGACGGGCACCCGGCTGGAGGACGACATCTGGGGCCTGCAGGTGCTGGAGGTCACGCCCGGCTCCGCCGCAGACCTGGCGGGCATCCGGGAGGGGGACTTCGTCCTCGCCGCCGGCGGCAGGCCGGTGGAAACCAGTCAGGAGCTGCTGCGCATCCGGCGGCAGCTGTATGTGGGCGATCAGGTGACCATGGAAATCTGGCGGGACGGGGAGCGGATGGAAGTGACGCTGACTCTGAACGACCCGGTGGAATAAAGAACGAGGGCGCGGCCTGCACC
>ERZ833822.1929-NODE-1929-length-14667-cov-3.436696_pt1 | contig 14667 bp, 8 predicted proteins | sample MGYA00519913_ERZ833822 | MGnify/ENA primary metagenome ERZ833822 (study PRJEB31850, sample SAMEA3708746) | human gut metagenome | biome: human gut; feature: human-associated habitat; material: faeces | place: China | collected 2014 ... | reverse complement strand
GCAAATTCTTGATTTCTTCTTTGATCTCTGCAAGTTCTTCTTCCGTTGCATTCTCTTCTCTGCTCTTTAAGATTGCGATTTTTTCCTTTGCCACAGCACCGGCTTCCATATTCTTTGCCAGCTCAATCTCTTCCTCTGCACTTAAAAGAGGTACTTTACCGATCTCCTTCAAATACATACGGACCGGATCTTCAATGGACACGCCATCCGGCACGGAAAGGTCGATTTTTTCCACTTCGATCTCGTCTTCATCATCTACATCGAGTAAAATTTCATCATCAGAATCATCATCTGTGATCCGAAGTACATCGATATTGTTTGCTTCCAGAAAATCAAGAATTTTATCAAACTGCTCTGCTTCTAACTGCATGTCCGCAAAGAAGTCGCTGATCTCCTGGTATTCCAACATGTTCTTTTTCTTTTTGGCCAAGGCTAACAGATCTTTTAACTTCTGCTGAAACTTTTCTTTTGCAGCTTCATCCATCACTGCTGCTTCTTTTTTGGTTTCCTTTACCTCGTTTTCTGTCTTTTTTGCCATTTTGGTTCATCCTCTCAAGTTTTCTACTATTTTGTCCCTAATCAATGGAAATATGCAATTTCTCCAATTCTTCCAGGTCACGTTTATCTGTTACAAGCTGCATCAGACCAGCCATATCTGTCGGTGCCAAATGCTCGGACCGATACTTGATACTGTTTTGTTTGATGCGGATAATGGTCTCTTTCAATGCCTTCTCCCGGTCTTCTTTTGACTCGACCTCATGGATTCTTGCATTGAAAAGCGCCGCAATCTCTTTCTGTGCCTCCTCATCAGGAAACATGCTGACGATCTTCGCCGGGTTTGCTTCTCCGCTCTCCTCAAACTGCTGGAATAATACTTCAGCTACCTTATGATATATCTCCTCCGTAAAATCCTTCGGTGCGATATATTTTTTTATCTTATGATATAATCCGGTATTCTCTATGAGCCATGTCAAAAGAAGTTTCTGGGATTGCTTCATCCCATCTTCTTTTTTGATTCCTCTGGCGGAGGCGTTTTTCTCATTGATACCGGTTTTTAACTGGGTTGGTTGTTTTCGGATGCCTTCCATCTGCATTCCGTATTTACCGACAAGCCGCTGTAAATCCTGCGTTGGCAGCATATATTTTTCCGCGACTGCCTGAATGTAAATATCACGCTCGATTTTTTCTGTGAAGGAGCATAGTTTCTTTGCCACTTCATGATAAAAGGCTGACTTGCTCTCCGGATCTTTCATGTCGTACTGCTGCTCTAAAATGCGTATCTCAAACATAAAGCTGTTCTCTGCATGATTGATACGATCCTGATACGCCTCTGCTCCCAAAGCCTTGATAAATTCATCCGGATCTTTGTGCGGACGCATATTAATTACCTTTGTCGTAATCCCTACTTCCTTTAAGATTGGAATCGCCCGGAGTGCAGCTTTCACCCCTGCGCCGTCACTGTCATAGGTTAAATACACTTCTTTGGTGTACCTTTTTAACAGATTCGCATGTCCTGCCGTCAGCGCAGTTCCAAGTGATGCCACCGCATTGTCAAATCCTGCCTGATGCAGCGCGATCACATCCATATATCCTTCACAGATAATCATATTGGACTTTCTGGATATGCGCGCCGCATTCAGCCCATATAAATTCCTGCTTTTATCAAATAATTTGGTTTCCGGTGAATTGAGATATTTCGGTTTTGCATCACCCATGACACGACCGCCGAAACCGATAACCTTGTTGTTAATATCCATAATCGGAAACATCACGCGGTTCCAGAACTTGTCATGGATTCCCCGCTCATATGTAAACAGTCCGGTTTCTTTTAACAACGCATCATCATAACCTTTGCTTTTTAAATACTGATACAACGCATTGCCGGTCTGTCCGGCATATCCTAATCCGAAGCGGTTTATCGTAGTATCGCTTAACCCTCTTTTTTGCAGATAGGACAGTCCGATTTTACCGTTTTCAGCTTTAAGCTGATGGTAATAATACGTTGCCGCTATTTTATTAATCTCTAAAAGCTTTGCCTTTAAGTCCCTGTTTTTCTTTTCTTCTTCCGAATAACTCGTTTCGGGAAGCTGCATGCCAGCTTTGTCTGCTAAGTATTTCACGGCTTCAAGAAACGTATAATTTTCATATTCCATAACAAATGTAATGACATTGCCGCCCACCCCGCAGCCGAAGCAGTGATACAGCTGTTTTCCCGGTGATACGGAAAAAGACGGAGATTTTTCATTATGGAACGGACACAGTCCCACATACGAACTGCCGTTTTTCTTCAGTTTGATATATCCGGAAATAATATCCACTATGTCGCTTCGCGATACAACTTCATCAATTACTTCACTTGCGTACATCTGTTTTCACCAACCTGATTCATCCTTCCTCTTATACTTTCCACGATGTCGGAACAAATATTTCTTCAAATTTGGCAACCGAATACTGGTCGCTCATGCCTGCTATATAATCGCACACGACACGTTCCGGCGTTTCGCCGCACTCTGTAATAAATCTTCTGTAATTGTCCGGCAGCGCTTCTATATTATCCATATAATATCCATACAGTTCCGTAATCAGCTTGTCTGCCTTTGCTTCTTCACTTTTTGCAAGTGGATTCTGATAAAGACTGCCAAACATAAATTTGCGCAGCTCCATCATTGCCTGATGCACTTCATCAGACATACAGATTTCATTCTTCCCGATACTGTTATGAATAATATCCTGTATCATCGTATTCAGCCTTGATTTTGTAGTATCTCCAAGCACTTCTGTAAAGGCTTTCGGAATATCCGTTTCACTGAATATTTTTGCCCGGATTGCATCGTCAATATCATGGTTAATATAAGCTATTTTATCGGAAAGCCGGACGACTTTTCCTTCCAGTGTGGACGGCATGGACGATGTCTGATGGTTTAAAATACCATCACGCACTTCTTTTGTAAGATTTAACCCCTGTCCGTCTTTTTCCAGTTTTTCCACAATGCGGATACTCTGTTCTGAATGGACAAACCCCATCGGACAAATTCTGTTTAATGTCCGTTCTCCGGCATGTCCAAACGGCGTATGTCCTAAATCATGTCCCAGTGCAGCTGCCTCTGTCAAATCTTCATTTAACCGCAGCGCCCTGCTGATTGTTCTTGCAATCTGGGACACCTCCAGTGTGTGCGTAAGCCGCGTTCTGTAATGATCCCCCTGCGGCGACAGAAAAACCTGCGTCTTATGCTTTAAGCGCCGAAACGACTTACAGTGTAAAATTCTGTCCCTGTCCCGCTGATATGCAGGGCGCACCGTACAGGGTTCTTCCGGTCTGTCCCGCCCCTGCGATTCATCACTGAAGCTGGCAAATCTGCTTAAATGCTCATGCTCGTATTTTTCCTGTTCTTCCCTGATATTCATTCAAAGCCTCCTATCCGGTAAACAGTCCATCCTGTTAAAAGCGCCTATACTTTATATATTCTGCAAAGAATCTGATTTTCCTTTAATTTTTCTTAATAAAATTTCAGCACTGATGCAATCCGGACATCTTACAGTACAGCTTTAATCCTGACATTTCTGTTATTTTATTCAGGCGTCGCAAATGCTCCGGCTCCACCTGCCAAAAGGCAGACAATCAGTGCCTTTACAAGTGCTGTCATATCCATATCTGCCCCTTTTGTAAGAATAAAGGCGGCAGCCGTCAGCACGGTAAAATATAAAATACCAAAGCCCATGCCCCACAACATTCGTCTGCTTTTCTGTGCTTTTGCTAAAATATAGCCGCCAGCAAAGCATGAAAGAGCATAAATAATAACGACAGCTGCCATTACCTGCCAGTCTGACAAATGCAGACGATACAGCCCGAAAGCCGTTAACAGAAGCAAAACTGCCGTTATTACATATGCTATAATCAATGTTTTTACAAGTTGAAATCCTTTTACTGCCATTTTCCCTCCAGATTTAAGATTCATTTTTCTTAATCTATCCTATGAAAGGAAAAGCCCGGTTATACTAAAAAACTTTTAAAATCACAGATACAACTCTGTTGGATTCTACTTTTTCTACTGTAAATTCCAGATTATCCACGCGCAGTTTTTCTCCTGCCGCCGGAATCCTGTCCAGCTTTTCAATAATATAACCACCGATTGAATCATTATCTTCAGATGTCAGGGCTGTTGACAATTTTTCATTGACATCATCTAATTTATACGTTCCGTCAATATGATATGTATAATCATCGATTTTAACAAATGGTTCTGTTTCATCATTATCATACTCATCACGGATTTCCCCGACGATTTCTTCCAATAAATCCTCTGTTGTAATCATGCCTGCCGTAGAACCATATTCGTCTAATACGATTGCAATCCCCTGTGACTGTTTCTGCATTTCCTTAAACAGTTCGGAAATATTTTTATGTTCATAAACATAATAAGGCTTGCGCATGATTTTTCTGATTTCAAACTGTGTGCCATGCGGCGCAACAATTAAATCTTTTATATTTAAAATGCCGACAACATTATCCTGTTCTTCCTCATACACCGGAATCCTCGAATACATCGTTTCCCTAAACAGTGCCAGAATCTCATCGTATCCCGTTGTAATATCCGCGGCAACCATATCAATTCTCGGTATCATAACATCTTTAGCTTCTGCATCACCAAAATCGAACAGATTGTTAATAATCTGTCTTTCATCTGATTCAATGACACCTTCTTCATGGCTGACATTAACAAATGTTCTCAGTTCTGTTTCTGTAATTGTCTTTTTATGATTCTTCGTATCAATATGGAACAATCGTAAAAAGAATCCTGCCAGAACATCTACCACATAAATAACCGGTGTCAGCACGGTCATCAGTACTTTAATAACCGGTGCATATACCAGCGCAAACTTTTCTGAATAAACGGTTGCTGTCGTTTTAGGTGTAATTTCACCGAAAATTAATACAACAATCGTTAACACACCTGTTGTAATACCCGTGGCATAATTGCCCCAGATTTTAATTGTCAGCGATGTTGCCAGCGCCGATGCTGAAATATTGACAATGTTATTTCCAATCAGAATCGCACTTAACATCTTCTGTGAATGTGCAATAATGTCTGACACAATGACCGCCCTCTTGTTCCCCTCGTCAATCAGGGTTCTGATGCGAATGTGGTTTACAGTTGTAAATGCTGTTTCTGCTGATGAAAAAAAAGCAGATAACGCAAGCAGAATAATAATTAAAATCAACTGCGTGATACTATCCGTATCCAAAAAATCAACTCCTTTAAAAATATTTTTCTCTACATCATATCAAATAATAAAGGAGATGTCAAAGATTTTGGGGATTTTCAAAAATGCTTGACAAGATTTTAAAAGTTAAAAAATCTTCACAAAAAATTTTTAGAATTTTTTTAGAATACCGGATAAGTATATCCTGCTTCTTTCATCTTTTTTTCAAGTTCTGCGACACTGATATTCAGCTTATGAGCGCCCTGTTCCGGTGTTATGGTTTTGTCCTGCACAAAACTGTACACTGTCATCTGCTCACCTTCAAGTCTGCCTTTTTCAATGCCCATTTGTTCAAGTCTTTCAGCTACTTCGCACATATTGCTCACCTTTCCCTTTCCGTCCGATAAAATATTTTCATATCTTCTGTCCCCGGTTACCGCAGACAACATCTTTAATACTGCATCCACATGACGGATTTCAGTCTTATTATCCGGCACATAATCTTTATTCTTTCTCTTTCGAACAAAAAAATCCGCCACTATCCTGAAATCACTCTTAAACATGGATATCTGCTCATCTGTGAGCCATGCAATTTCAAATACGTTAATTTTTAAGTCATTAACATATTCTTCCATGCCCTCCGGAATGTCAAGCAGGTCTTTTAAATGCTTTTCTGCCCTCCAGTGTTCATTTCCGAAGTACAGTACCAGTGTTATCACCGGCACGGCACTTTTTTCTTCCAACTGTCCACGGTAAGATGCACCCTCATAGCCAAACACCCTCAGCGGCATTTTCGGCTCAACGGCAGTCTGATTTTCCAGTCCGCACAGGGCTATCCGTACTTTTCCGTTCATCCAGTATTTTGCGACATCCCGCTCCTGCTCGTGTAAGACACCGGTTTTGTCATTTTTATACTGGGAATGCACACCGGTATTTACAAGTGTCTCCGGCTTTATGCGCTGTTTTCCTTTGAATACCAGTACATTGACAATATCAGCAAAAATGTCATTATAATCTTCCAGTATCTTTTCTGTTAAATCTTTTATCCCCATATACCTCTCCATTTTCTTCCTTAAAATAACAAATATTCATATATACATAACAGGGGATATTCTTTAATTTTATATTTAGTTTAATCATACACCCTGTTCTTCATTTACTGCAAGAAAAATACACCGTTTAGGTGTTATTTCACCCGTGTGATATTACCCTGCTTGTCGATATGCCATACCTGCTCGCAGAGTTCATCCGGGTAGTTTTTCAGTTCATCGATGGTTAAATGCCCTACCGAATCATACCATTCCTCGTCACCGGGGATTCTTTTAATGATGGTGTCGTTATAGACGGTCGATGCCGCCTTTACAAGGATAATGCGGCGCTGTTTCCACCGGGCATACAGTTTTACCGTGGCGTGGTTTACGGTTGTAAGGTTCTTTACCGTATCCTGCGGCTGGTACTCCGTTCCCTGTCCGTCCGTTCTTGTATTCCATCCCATAAAGGTAAATCCCGTCCTTTCCGGCTTCTGCTCCGGAAGAACGACTTCCTCTCCGTACTGCACCTCCATTTTATCAGGAATGTTTCTTGCGGCTGTGCCTGCATTGCCGTCAAATTCGATATAGTAGGTAATCGGTGTCACCGATTCGTCCCAGAGGGCATACATCACTGTATTTTCCTTTAAGACATAATCTGCGTTGCAGGCGTAGCGAGTTTCGCTTTCCGGGCTGTTTTGGGCCCATGTCGCAAAGGTATAGGAATGGGTATAGCCGTCAAGGTCAAAGGATTCCTTTATACTTTCGCCAAGCTGTAAGGCAAAACCTTTTACTTCCTGTGGTGCCGAGGCATTGCAGTATACTTCTTCCTTTACCGGCTTTGTGGTGTCATTTTCCGTACCGCCGTTTAATTCATATGAGAGTGTCACGGCTGCACTGCACACGGTATAGTAGGTAATGCTGTCCGGGATTTTTAAATGTTCCTCCCCGGACTTTACCTCCATCTTTTCAGCACCTTCCGCAGTGATATCTGCCCTGCTGTTAAATCCTACTGCCGTAACATCCGACACATTTTCCCATCCGCCATAGGTACTGCACTGTGGCGCATCGATAAGGGCATAGGTGTCGTTGTTATACATGGAGCCTTCCCTCTTATAGGTCTGTGCAAAGTCCACGAATGTCACGGTGATGTCCTTGCGGTACACGGCATAGAGTGTGACGTTTCCGGTGACGGTGTACCGGGTAAGTCCTGTTTCTGAATCACTTTTTGTATTCCATCCGGCATGTTCCCAGCCGTTTTTGTATGCTGCAACGGAAAGGTCGGCACCCGCACCGTAGTAGGTCTTTACGGTTTCCTGATCTGCTGATGTTCCGCCGTTTGTGCGGTAATCGTAGGTCACGGTGCATACCGACCGGTCATAATAAAGTCTGACCGTGGTATTTCCCTTCACCTGTGTCTGCGTGCGGTTTCCGTTTTCCTGAATCGTCTTGTTTTCGTTGAAGGAAAGCCCCTTTATTTCACGGGCAAGGTCTTTATGCACCAGTGTTTCGCCGTAGTACGGCTTTAAATCCTGTGTGACGGACGGTTTTTCAGGATAATTTCCTGCCGTATCCATATAATAATGCTCAACGGTTACGGTATAACGGTTTCTGTCATAATAGAGCCTTAATGTCACATCACCGGTTACGACAACGCTGTAATCAGGATTCATCTGCCCTGTCTTTTCAACATTTAATGTAAATCCTTCATATTCATTTGCGGCATCAGTGAAGTTTAATTCTGCACCGTATTTATACGGTTTTACCGTGGTTTCATATGGTGTATCAGGATACGTGCCGTCCGTACCCATGAGGTAATGTTCCACGGTGTCGGCATATTCATTGGTCTGTGAATCCGAGCATGCCTTTAACGTGACATTTTCTTCCGGCATGACAAATGTTACCGGATTTGATGTCTTTGATGTGCCGTTTCTGAAGGTCAGGCGGGAATCCGTTTCAAATCCTGCAAAACGGTAGGTATACTGCGCAGTCTTTTCACTGAGCGTAACGGATGCCGTTACATTTTCTCCCCAGCGGTATGTACCCTCCCCGCTTTTTGCACTGAAAGCTTTGTCGTTATCATAGGTTACGGTTACGGAGTATTTCTGTCTGTAAATGTCAACGCTTGTTGTATAACCTTCTGTCTGGTACTGTCCGCTGACTGTATACTTTACTGCCGCCGGTCTTACCCACTTATCTGTATCAAGACTGCCAAAATCATAATCGACCGTATCCCCGGTCCTGAAATCCTGATCAAGAACGGTGGTGTATGAAGTCCATGTGCCGTCTGCATTTTCATAACGTACACGTATTTTCTGGTTAAAAATAAGGTTTTCAGACTGTGTTGTATATTTTGCATACAGTGTTACATTTCCTGCCGGTGTATATGTATCGCCTGCGCCGCCGACACGATTTGTAAGGGCGGCATCCAGATACCAGCCTTCAAATACATAGTATACGATACTGCCGTCTTTTTCTTCACTGTCTTTATCTGCATCCGGAAGTGTTACGCTGCCGTTTGTATAGTCCGCTTTTACGTTTACCGTTCCGCCGTCTGCGGTAAGGTTTTTAAACCTCACGGACGGCAGCCAGTAGGAAGCACCGGTAAACTGTCTGTTTTCTGATATGCCGAATGCCCTGTAGTGCATGATTGCACGGATGGTATCATAGACATTTCCCGCAGCATTTAAAATGTCGGGATTGCCGTTGTAATACGCCGCCCAGTTCCATGTGCCGGTCGTCCAGTCATATGAGCCCTGCACCTCACCGTGAGTGGTATTGCTGTCCAGCTGTTCATTCCAGCCGTTAAATTCTGCCTGTGCATTGGTGTTTTCTTCACCGGTTGCTGCCGTGCCGCCGTTGGTTTCATAGCTTACGGTGTAGGCTCTTTTGGCTTTCAGGAAATCATAGGTTCTGTCATATTCGTATGTTCTTACCGTATCCGTGGTCGCATTTCCGTTTTCATCAAGAAGCGTGCCGCCGTCTGCATCGTAGTTTACCTTATAACTACTGTTTATCCAGTCTGCGGACAGGTTCACCGTGTTGTCCCACAGATACCACTGCTGGTTGTCACCGCCGTGGAAGCTGCACAGTTGTATATTTGTGCCGTTGTCCGTGCTTCCGTAGAGAAGGTCCAGCACAAGGTTTGTGTCAAGCTTTGAGCGGATATAGAAGTATCCGTCCCCCGCCATCTGGAGTGTCCACTTCTGGTTGTCACCGCCGTGGTATGCCCACTGCTGTATGTTCGCGCCGTTATTTCCGCCGTCAATACCTGTTCCTACAGCAGCATCAAGCACTTTTCCAGAGTAATTGTTCCTGATGACCCAGTACGGCACACCGTCTTCAAAGCCCACAAACACAAAGGCAAACATCTGTGCGTTGCCGTTTATGCAGTCCCATATCTGTGCATTGGCACCGTTATCGTAACTTGCCGCATTAATGTCCACGCATTTATATCTGACGTCGCACTTTGTACGGATTGATGTAAGCCCGGACAGCTGCGGCATACTTTCCCTGCCGCTTCCTGATACGGTTCCTGTCGTATTCATAAACTGGTCTTTTTGAATCCAGTTTCCACTTCCTGAATATCCGGTCTTTTTGAAGTTGAATGCGCTGTACTTATTGTCAATGCCCTGGGCTGCGTTATAGGAAATGACGTAATCACCGGTATTGTCAGCTCCGTTTCCCATGTAGCTTACAAACTGGTCTGCGTGTGTCCACTGCGCTTCAAATGTGGCATTGGCAAACAGTGAGGAATAGTATTTGCTGTCTGAAAGCATCGTTGCAAGCTGTCCGGCATCGTATACCTTTCCTGCCTGCTTTCCGCCTGCTGATGTAATCTTCCAGCCGGTGAATACATAACCGTTTCTTGTCGGTGTTTCCGGAATGCTGACATTATTAATGCCAAGGCGCTCCATGCTCTTAACACCGCCGTCGTCACTGAATGTGCCGCCGTCCGCATAGAATGTGTATGTAAACGGTTTGGTGACAAGCTGGATAATTTCAAATCTGTCATATAAATCTATCTTCTTAAATTGAAATTCTGAACCTCCACCGACTGCAAGGCTTCCCTTTGCCCAGCGGAATACTGGCATGACATAGGTCACACGGCTTTCACGGTCTGACTGGGAGATACCTGACGGATATCCGCTTGCACCGTAAGTACCGTGATTGGTTTCCTGTCCGATCGTCCAGGATTCGTTGACACCTCTCCAGTCCCCGTCAAACACCACGTTGCCGTCAGCATCATACTCACCCATCGACCAGTAAAAGTAAAGGTTATCACCGGAGTTGTTACCCTTGATATAGGTAAGTCCGCCTTCATCTTCCGTATCATTCTGTGCCGCAACGATGCTGACCGTCATGCCGTCTGCCACACGCAGCTTATGCGCATACATGACACGGCTGTCCTCATTTCCCACAACGTTGTCATAATGGTGATTGGTACCGGTATAAATAGTTCCATCCGGACTGGCATCAAGCGTCTGGTTCCAGCCATAGTCTTTACAGCCTGCTTTTAAATCATATGCCGCAACCGCTGTCAGGTCACTTTCCCCGCGGTTGCAGATATCCTGCCAGGTAAGCGGTGCCGCCTTTGCACTGATTAATGCAGATGCAAGCATCACCGCCGCCAGTACTACCACAAATACGACTGCCGCCAGCGGCTTAAACCGTATCTTTTCTTTTTTCATCTTCATTGAACTTCCTCTCTTTCCATAAAAATCATCTTTTTCTGCCTGCAATAAAAATATGACAGACAGAAAAATAAAAATCGAGACAGAATATAAACTCTGCCTCGACTGCACGTTTTACTATTTCATTTTCTGTTTTTATCTTTACATCATAAACCATGACATATACAGATTCACAACACCGTCTTTAATATACGGACGGATATCATCTCTCTGTAAATCTTCCTTTGTATGAATAAGTGTTCCATCTGCAAGGACGGTTGAAGCCGTAATAATATAGTCCGAATTAGCCCCATAATCATCTACTTTCCAATGGCTTGCATACACCGGCTCCGTAATATTGCCTTCCTTGTCTACCGGCACCGCAAGGTATTCGATGTATCCGACCAGTCCGCTTGTATCAGGATTGCCTTCTGTAACCGCTCCCGTTCTGTCCCTGTCGTGGTGTACGACCTGAATCACGATGGTATCCATCACCTGACCGTTTCTGACTGCCTTGCCGTCTACCGTGCCGGAGTATTCTGTCGCTACCCTGCCGTTTACGACGTACCATGTATTCTCGCCGTCTGCGGCAAATCCGTTGTAGCCAAAATCAACCGTTCCGTTATTAAACTTCCATGTGCCGTACTCGTTGCTGCATAAGCCGTTAAAGCCGAAGTTTACCGAACCGTTGTTGACTTTCCACCAGCCGTAGTCATTTAATGCCATACCGTCAAATGCAAAATCAATCGCACCGCCGTTAAAATACCACCATGTATTGGTTGCTTCATCAAAGTCCAGTCCGTTGGCGCCAAAATCAATGCTGCCGTTTACAAACTTCCACCAGCCATAGTCATTTAAGGCAATGCCGCTGTAGTTAAAGTCAACCGTTCCGTTGTCATACTTCCACCAGCCGTACTCATTTACACCCATGCCGCTGTAGCTGCCGTCCAGTCCGCCGTTAGTGACATACCACCAGCCGTACTGGTTTAACACCATTCCTGAATAGGAAAAATCAACTTCACCGTTATTAACCTTCCACCAGCCGTATTCGTTTAAGGCAATGCCGTCATAATCATAGTCAATCTGTCCGTTTTTGTAGCAGTGCCATGTATCCCCGTCAAGCACAAGGCTTTCATCGGAACTGTCCACATACTTCTGTACGGAATAATCGGATGCGTAAGTCTTTACCCCTCCTGCACCCAGTGCCGCCATTGCTACTGCCGCAGCTGTCATGCCGATGACCGCCGCCTTGTCTGCTTTTTTTAATAATGCTTTTAATCTTGTCATAAAATTTTCTCCCCTTTTTTAGCGTTATATTTTATTATAATGGAACAGACCCCGCCTGTCTATCGATAAATTACCGTGCAGTATTAAATTTTCAAGGTGCTTTTATTTTTTTTAATTTAATTCAATTAATCATTGCCAAAAATGATTTTTTGTTGTAAAATAATTAAGTTCGTACATGTAGCTCAGTGGATAGAGCGTTCGCCTCCGGAGCGAAAGGTCGTGGGTTCGACCCCCATCATGTACATCCATTTTACAGCGGCAGTGTTACTGCCGCTGTTTTTTGTTCTATCAGAAATTGATGTGTAATATTTCTTTAAATCCCCAATATCCTGCATAAATGCCGATTCTGTTTTAAATACCACACAGCATTCCGGCTGAAAAATCCGGTATTTAAAATGCCATCGTAATAAATCCGTCACTGCGGCAGTATATATATACATTATCAGACAACACTTCTTCCCTTGATACGCCGTCAGTATTGACTTCCCGCACCATATCCTCCAGATTCATCGCATCGTAACGTGCCAGTTTGGGCAGCAGAATCACCTCATGGATGGAGGAGGGAAGAATGTATAAGTCTGTCTGGAGCGTATCAGCAAACTTTTTCAAGACATCCTCATAAAAGATACACGCTGCACCATTAAGCCTTGTATTATTGGTCAGCACATACATTTCCGTTGCCATAAGCAGTTCCTTTTCCATTTTTAAATCCTCTAATACGAGTCCTATCAGGGAAGACAACGGATAAATCTGGCTCTGCAACAAGCCCGGCGTATTGCTGACAGCAATTTCATGCACCTGCTGTTCTGTCACATGCCAGCCCTCCAGATGGCTGTTATATATTAATGCCGTTGCCGTTTCTCCTTCTGACTGGCTGAGCAGGCAATAATATACTACTGCGAGGTCTAATACCTTCTTATGCGGAATCTTTTTTAATAATTTTTCGTTTTTGGAATAATTAATGACTTTATATGCGATGGTTTGTTTCACCCTATCGAAATCCTGAAACCAGTCCGGACAAATTTGAATATTATCTTTATTTTCATTATATATGCGAAGAATCTCCCTGACAATATCCTCTACCGTCCTGCCGTTTTGATACTGTTTATAAAACCCGTTCAGATAAATTGTCGGCGATATATGTTTTCCTTCTTCCATAATGACCAGACCGTCCAGTTCACAGCCATTATTTTTGATAACATGATTAATGCTTACAACACCTCCTCTGCCTGTTTCTTTTTTTGCATACTCCTGTACACACTGTAAAAAATCCCCGTACTCCATGTTACTCTCCTTTGCATAAAATATTAATTTAAATATACTTGAAAATTCAAGATATTCACAAATAAATAATGGATTATTCCGGACGTGCCGGCTGATTTATGGATTGCTCCCTTGTTGAATTTTAAGAACCTTTTCACAAAATACTGCCTGTGAAAAAGGATTATTGAAAATCTGTTATTAGTATATGCTATCTTTTGATATTTGTCAACTAATATTTTTTTGTTATGAATAAGCATTTACATTCCTGCCGGAAGCGATTATAATTTCTAACATATACTACAGCAAGGAGAACCATATGCTTACTTACTCTTTTGATAATACCGGCTCTGACAGCCTTTACGAACATTTATACAAATGTATTAAAAATGATATATTATCCGGTGAACTTGCACCGGATTACAAACTACCTTCCAAACGCTCTTTTGCCAAAAATCTCGGCATCAGCACCATTACCGTTGAAAATGCATATGCCCAGTTAATTGCCGAAGGATACATCTATTCCCTGCCCAAAAAAGGCTACTATGTGACCGATATTGCGGCTGTAGGACAGCCTGTTTTTGCTGCTTCCTATTCACATTCACAGCCTGAAAATACGAATTTTTTGTCTGCCGCCCCTACATCTTTAACATTTTCAAAACAACCTGATGCAGATACTTCTTATCAGATTGACTTTTCGACCAATCACGCAAGCGGCGCCAATTTTCCGTTTTATACATGGGCAAAGCTGATGAAGGAAGTCATGTCTGACTGCAGCAGCGAATTGCTGACCCCTTCTCCTGCTGCCGGCATTTTAGAACTGCGTGAAGCCATAGCACGGCATTTGTCCGATTTCCGCGGCATGAAAGTCCTGCCGGAACAGATTATTGTCGGTGCCGGTACGGAATACCTGTACGGTCTTTTAATCCAGCTTTTCGGAACAGATCAGACCTTTGCCGTTGAAGACCCCGGATACAGCAAAATCCGCATGATTTATGAAAGCCACGGCGTAGACTGTCTGTGTCTTCCTTTAGATAATGAAGGAATTCATATGGCGGCGCTTTCTGCCTGCAATGCGGACATTTTACATTTATCGCCGTCACACCACTATCCGACCGGTATCGTAACCCCGGTCAGCCGCCGCTACGAACTGTTAGGCTGGGCTTCCAAAGAGCCTTCCAGATACATCATTGAAGACGATTATGACAGTGAATTCC
>ERZ833822.1912-NODE-1912-length-14813-cov-3.601640_pt1 | contig 14813 bp, 16 predicted proteins | sample MGYA00519913_ERZ833822 | MGnify/ENA primary metagenome ERZ833822 (study PRJEB31850, sample SAMEA3708746) | human gut metagenome | biome: human gut; feature: human-associated habitat; material: faeces | place: China | collected 2014 ... | reverse complement strand
AGATCGACAAAATAATCCCCGTCGTGCTCTTTGTTTCTACGATCATCCTTATTCCTGTCTCGCTATGGTTAAGACAATTGCCGCAGTCTTAGTGGTCTTTTCCGCATATCTATTCGGATACCACCAAGGTCAGAACCAAGAGGAATTAGCAAATGCCCGTCTTGAAATATCAGCGCTCACGACAGCTCTTGCGAAACAGCAGGCCGAGCAAGCACGCTTGTCGAGTTCTCTTACTGATCTGCGCACTGCTGAGTCTCGTGCTCGTGACGACGCTGACAGGGTGCGCGGCGAACTCGAAGAGCTTGAGCGCCGAGCCAAGACCGACGCCGATAAAGAGCGTAATAGATGTCTCCGATTGGCGGCAGAAGGTAAGCGACTACTGCAAGAAGCTCGACGAGCTATTGAGTTCTGCCAAGAGAACCACAAGTAATCAAAAGTAGAACCCCCGCAGTTTGAAAATATTCGGTTCGGTTGCCTCGCCTTTCTCAATGAGAAAGTTGCGCGTGCAATAGCGCTTAAGGTGCTCGATGGCCGTCGCGTATGCGCGCCAATGCTTGGACATGAAGTCCTTACAAAGGTTGGCGAGCCACTCGGCGTTTTCCTCAGCTTCCACTCCTGACTCCACCACGTCATAGAGCGCGGGCAGGCAAGCCTCAAACTTCAGGGGACTCTCCCAACGCAGTAGATCGAGAGTGCTTTGGTTGGTCGGGTCGGGAGGCATAACGTCTGAGACCTCCCACGGACGAACCCGCGCCACTGCGAGTGGCTGAGTCTCAGAGGCTTGGCACTCGTCGTAGTCTGCGACCTTACCGTAAACGATAATGTCAAAGCCATAGCCGATCTCCATCTTGTCGGCGGGAAATATCTTGAAGTATTGGATACGGGCGAGCATAGGTGTCAGCAGTTTTCTAGGTCATCTACCAAGGAATTATACTTTTTCTCGGTGATGTCTCCGCTCTCCAACTTATAGTCAAGCGCCGCGAGGCAGTCCTTCTTGGTAGTAAAGAAGTCGCCGCGGTTAAATGTCTGCGCCGCTATGAGGTCGTCCAACTGATCGGCGTCACGGAGCACCACCTCTTTGCCGCCGTCATCTTCTAAAACAGCTCGGTGCTCTCCGTTCTTTTCAATGAAATGCACGCAGGCAAAGTTCGCAAGCGTGGTCTTCTCCACATAGTCAGGCGCGCCGTTGGGCGCGAAGCGAAGGGCATAGCCTTCGTGGGCTACGTATTCCTCAATGTCTTTTCTAAGTTCTGTCATTTGTTTTCCTCCAAGTGGTTACCCCATTATAGACTTGCCCTCAAAATGAGTATTGGTTTAAACTTCAATTACTGAGTGCAAGCGGTTCGCTCTTTTAGTTGTTGTTCCCCGCGCAAGCGGGGATGATCCGGGTAGATGTTCTTATAACGTCTATATCGTTGTTAAAAGTTCCCCGCGCAAGCGGGGATGACCTGAGCTTTAAGCTCGACAAAACAGCTGCTTGCACTTGGGATAAGAGGAGCCGAAAGGTTCCTTTTATTTTGCCTTTCATTGGCGGACAAAGTGGCGGACATTTTAAAGTTATCCGATGGAACCCTCTCTAATCCGCATAGTCAAGCGGACACCTCTTCCGCCAGCCTTAGGTGCGCTAAAAATCTTTCCTTTTCTCAAAAAGACCTATAAACCTGCCAATTCAATGGGTTTTGCAGTTTCACTTCCATCTAGTAGAACGTCTTATAACCAATTGAATCCGCGGTTAGGTACTCATACAAGTTCATCTTTTAATCTTTCTTTGTAACTGTCTTATTCTCTAACTTCTTAGTAAAAGGGCAGGCCTAAGCACTGACGTAATCTGTATAGCTTAGGTCCTCTTAACGAGCACCGGAGCTTATTATTGCGGGTTGGCTATTTTGACGGATTAAAGATGGGGTCCAGCGAAGGCTTCATAATCAAAGGCTTCGGTCAGGTTTGCGGTAAGAAGGATTGTTGAGCTCGTCTGAGACAACTCTCTCAGATAAACGGAAAGAGAACTTCTATAGCTAGGGCATTCGTTTTGATATGAGAACAGGAGTAAGAGAAAAGAGGGATTAAGTTAAAACTGGAGAAGAAAAGGTTGCAGTCGGGGCGTCGGGAGTTGAACCCGCTACGGCCTACCAAAACCTTTGGCTGCGCCCCGTAAAATGTTTTTCAGACATCGCACAAATAATAATCTATCTTTTGCTCCAGAGCTAATTCAAATAAATAAGCAAAGAAGCAGATGGAGAGTAACTTACAATGTTACAAAGTTAATTTAAAAGAAGCCGACTTTATCAGAAGGAAGGGGCGCCAATGGATCCGCACGTATGGCAAGTAATGGTGGATGCTTTTCCGCAATTATTGTTCAAAGGCATCACTGTAACGATACCTTTGACGATCATTTCGTTCGCTCTTTCCATGGTCATTGCAGTCGTTGTAGCACTGATCCAGTACTCGAAAGTTCCGGTTCTTCGGCAAATTTGCCGCTTCTATGTCTGGGTGATTAGAGGAACGCCGCTGCTTGTGCAGCTGTATGTCGTTTTCTTCGGGCTGCCGAGTATTGGCATCATGGTGGACGCCTTCCTGGCCGCCGTTATTGTTTTCTCAATCAACGAAGGCGCCTATAACGCCGAAACGATTCGCGGCGCGTTAGAGTCAGTTCCTCAGGGCCAGATGGAAGCAGGACGCTGCGCCGGCCTCAATTATTTTCAGATCATGTGGCACGTCGTTCTGCCTCAGGCCTTTAGAACTGCGTTCCCGGCCTTGGGCAACTCCATGATTTCAATGGTTAAAGACACTTCTTTGGCGGCTAACATTACGGTGGCTGAGATGTTCTTCCAGGCTCAAAGGATTGCCGGAAGAACATACGAAACCATGGCGGTGTACATCGAAGTCGCGCTCATTTATTTAATTTTCTCGACGATTCTTGAGTACTTACAGCGCCGCGGGGAAAAGAAACTCGGCAAATACGGTACAAACTAACGATTCATTTTTGCAGTCAAATTAGTAATGGAAAAAACCGATTCGCTCCTTCTCATAAGCCATGTGAAAAAATCTTTCGGCACCTTAGAAGTGTTGAAAGATATCAGCATCGATGTTTATAAAGGCGATGTGGTTTCAATTCTCGGACCGTCAGGCTCCGGAAAAACCACCTTGCTTCGCTGCGTCAATTTCCTGGAAAGGGCTGATTACGGGTCAATCAGTTTGGACGATAAGACTATCGATTTAAAAACGGCCACTAAAGAACAGGCGTCCGAAATCCAAAGAAAAACGGGCTTTGTTTTTCAGAACTACAATCTTTTTAGAAATAAAACGGCGCTTGAGAACATTACGCTTGGTCTGACTTCCGGCAGAGGCATGAGCAGAGCAGACGCGGTAAAAAAAGGCATGATGCTTCTCCGTAAGATTGGTCTGGAAGACAGAGCCAATTCCTATCCGAGCGAACTTTCCGGAGGTCAGCAGCAGCGGGTTGCAATTGCTCGGGCTCTCGCCACGGACCCGGAAATTATTTATTTTGATGAGCCTACTTCGGCTTTAGACCCTGAACTGACGGATGAAGTATTAGAGGTAATGCGTCAGCTCGCTCAAGAAGGCATGACAATGGTCGTGGTGACGCATGAAATGAACTTTGCTCGTAACGTTTCCAACAGAGTCATTTTTATGGATCATGGTTTGATTGTTGAGCAAGGCAGCCCCGAGCAGATTTTCGAACATCCTCAAAACGAACGTACCCGAGCTTTCCTTCGTTTGGCAAGCGGTTCTCAAGAGGCCCAGCGCTCAGCCTTGGAAGCCTTCAAGAAGCAGCGCGAAGCAGAAAACGCGATGAATTCTCTTTAATTTTTGTTGATGATTTAGATATGACACATAATTTTCGATTATTGATGAAGTTCGGCCTGGGCCTTTTCCTTGCCGGTTCTGCCTCTCTTATGTTGGTCGGATGCGATAAAGCGCCGAGCCGCAATTCCGCTTCGGCTTCTCAAGATCACCTGGCAAGAATTAAATCATCCGGTGAATTGAAGGTCGGCTTAGAAGGGGACTGGCAGCCGTTCTCCTTCCACAATGAAAAAGATCAGTTGGTCGGATATGACGTTGAAGTCGCTCAGAACTTAGCCAAGAAATTGGGAGTCAAAGCCAAGATTGTTGAAGGCCCCTGGGACGGTCTTTTCGCCGGTATGGATACGGGAAGATATGACTTGGTGATTAATGGTGTAGACGTTACGCCTGACCGCGCGAAAACTTATGATTTCTCCACACCTTACGCCTATGACCGCACGGTGCTAATTACACGGTCCGACAACAACGATATTCACTCTTTTAATGATTTGAAAGGTAAAACTACCGCAAATTCTATTGGCTCGACATACCAGGAGATCGGCGAAAAGTACGGAGCCAAAGTCAGCGGTGTCGATACTCTGGCTGAAACGCTTCAGATGGTTAAAAACAGACAGGTACAGGCAACTATCAACGCCTCCACTTCTTACGGGGACTACATGAAGCATCGTCCCGATGAACCTTTGAAGATTGCAGCTACGATGGATAAAGTGACGGAATATGCCATTCCGATGAAGAAGGGTGAAGACAACGCATCACTGAAGAAGGCAATCGACAATGCTCTTCAGGAAATGAAGAATGACGGAACGTTATCCAAACTATCCGTGAAATATTTCGGCGCGGATCTGACAAAGCCGAATTAATCATTTCGGACTGTCGAATCCAGTTTCTATTCTGAACGGGGCTTCTCAAAAAAGGAGTCCCGTTTTGAATCAGTTAGGACGGTCTTTGATCGGGAAAGGCTTAAATTAACCACATCAAGAAAAAGATTTTTCGGAGGAAAAAATGAAGAAATGGGTACTGATGGTTATGGCCGCTGCCTTTACGCTTTCTGTATCAGCTTGTTCTACTGTAAAAGGTGTTGGCCAGGACGTTTCAGCCGTCGGCGACGACATTGATACCGCAGCAACTGCTGTGCAAAAGAAACTTTAATGGGTGCCGCTAGTTAATCATTGCAATAGAGGTAGATATGAAAAAGTTTTCACTGCTTGCTATTTTGGCTGCTTTTTTGATCGGACTTGCCGGATGCAATACGGTTAAAGGAGTGGGCAAGGACGTAGCTGCGTTAGGTAATGGCGTAGACCACGCTGCGACTACCGTTTCAAATAAGATGTAATTGAAATCTCCGCAAGTGTTGAATGCACTTGCTTAAAAAATCTCGTCCGCGTTGCCTTCACGGGACGAGATTTTTTTAAGCCCATTCTAAGAATTTACAGGCTGGTCAGCCAAAACTCTCAAAAAGTCAGGAAAAGGTAAGGGGGCTAACGGCCCTTAGAGACCTTATTTATGGCAGCGGGTCTCATTTTTGATTTCCATCTCGGAAATAAAAAATTCACCGCGGTGATCAATATCACCTTCTACTTTGACGCAGGCGCCTACGTCAAATTTGTGGCCGCCGTGGCTCTCAACCTTTGTACGAGCGTCAGCTTTGAAAGTCTTGCCTCCGATAACCCAAGTCGGATTTTGTGCTGAGGGCATCTTTTCAATTTTTCCGTAAAAAGCATCATCGTCCCCGGCAGCGAAAGCGGTGAAAGATAAACTCAGAGCGGCTAAAGCAAGAAAGAATTTTTTCATTTTTTCGCAAATAATAAACAATGAAAAAGCAGCCCGAAGGCTGCTCTATCAATTAAGAATTAACGGCAGCGATTGTCGCGTTTCTGTTCAATTTCGGAAATGAAGAAATTGCCTTCGCGATCGAGATCACCGTCAACCTTAACGCAGGAACCAACGCCGATCTTCTGGTCACGACGATGTTCGATCTTAGTGCGCTGGTCAACCTTGAATGTCTTTCCGCCGATCACCCAAGCAGGATTTTCCGCTGTGGGCATCTGTTCAACCTTACCGTAGAAACCGTCGATGTCACGAGCAGAAGCTGTGCCCATGATTAAACCGACAGCAGCAAGGGGGAGTAAAACTTTAACTAATTTCATTTGAAACTCCTATTCCATAAATTTTCCTGGTGTCTGAATTCTACGTGGTTACTCCTAATTCACCTGTAAAAATTGTGCGAATTGAGCGCGGAGCAATGGAATGAAACAACTGAAATACTTTTTTTACTTCTTAGAAAAACAGGGAGTTAAATCAAATGGGAGTTATTTTCGGCAAAAAAATCGGGCCGTATCGGCCCGATTTGGAGCGCGTCAGTAGGTTAGGCAAGCTGTTTTTTAACATCTTCAAGCTTGTGTTGAACCTTGTCGAAAGTTTCGATCATGGTTGCAGAAGGCTTGTTCGGGTCAAGCAGGCTGACCACGATGATGGCAATGAAGGAGAGCACGAATCCGGGGATGATTTCATACATTCCCCACCATGCGCCCTGATGCCAGACAAGAACCGTCAGAGCACCGACGATAATGCCGACCAAAGCACCGTTGCGGGTGACGCCTTTCCACAGAAGAGAAAGGATGATGATCGGGCCGAAGGAAGCACCGAAGCCGCCCCAGGCGTAGCTCACCAAAGAGAGAACCAGGTTGTTCGGATCTGTAGCAATCAAGATTGCGACAGCACTGACGGCAACTACGGTCAGGCGGCCGATCCAGACGAGTTCTCTCTGAGCAGCGTGCGGACGAATGAATGCGCGGTAAAAGTCTTCTGTCAGAACGGAAGAGCAAACCAGCAGCTGGCATGAAAGGGTACTCATCACGGCAGCCAGAATAGCGGAGAGCAGAATGCCGCCGATCCAAGGATTAAACAGTGTCGTAGAAAGAATCATGAAAACGCGTTCATGATTTTCTGCAACGGCTTTGCCGAGATCCGGATGAGCCGAGAAGAAAGCCGATCCGAAGAAGCCTGCAGCAACGGCGCCGGAGAGCGAGAAGATGAGCCAAATCATGCTGATCTTGCAGGCGCGCGGCATCACAGACGCATTCTTGGCGGCCATGAAGCGAACCAGAATATGAGGCTGACCGAAGTAACCAAGGCCCCAAGCCAGCAGAGAAATCACACCGATGAAGGTCTGGCCCTGAAGCATGTTGAGGTGCGTCGGATCAACAGATCTAACTTGCTCGACGGTTGCCGAGAATCCGCCTAGGTCGATCATAACGGCGACCGGTGCGATGATAAGCGCCAGGCACATCATGGCCGCCTGAATGGTGTCGGTCCAGCTGACGGCCAGGAAGCCTCCGAGGAAGACGTAGGCCAGGGTGGCAAAGGTACCGAAAATCAGAGCGGTGGAATAGGGAAGATCAAGAACGATTTCAAAGAGTCTAGCGCTCGCAACCATACCGGAGGCGGAGTAAATCGCAAAGAAAAGCAAAATCACGACAGCTGAGATGATTCGAAGCATACGGGACTTGTCTTCAAAACGGTGCGAGAAGTAGTCCGGAAGAGTCAAAGCGTTGTGAGCTGTTTCGGTGTAGACGCGAAGCGGAGCGGCAACGATCAGCCAGTTAGCCAGCGTGCCCAGTGCTAAACCGATGGCGATCCAGGATTCGCAAATACCGGAGAGGAAAACCGCACCCGGGAGCCCCATCAGGAGCCATCCGCTCATGTCGGAAGCGCCGACGGACAATGCGGTAACAACAGCGCCTAAGCGGCGGCCGCCCAAGATATAGTCATTGAAATTTTTGGTGTACCGCCAAGCCACTAAGCCGACAGCCACCATTACGACCAGATAGGCGAAAAAGGTGATTGAGATTGGTGAAAAGTTCATTTTATAACTGAAACAAAATTTAACTTATGTTTCAATCATAACCAAGGAGGGCCTTCTGAACGGAATCCCAAAAACAAATTATCCTAAAGTCAAGGAAAATCCGTGAGCATTAATCCTAACCGCCGATATAAGACATCTCAATTCGCTTCCCGGCTCTGGCTTTGACGGTTTCTTCCGTACGAATTTCAGAATAGTGTTCGTCGCGAGTTGTCCAAATTCGACCGATGGCGTCTTCGATTTCTTCATCGGAAGCGCCGCCGCGAAGCATCTGGCGAATGTCAAAGCCTTCCGTGGCAAAAAGACATTTGTAGAGTTTTCCGTCAACGGATAAACGAATTCGAGAGCATTTTTTGCAGAACGGTTCGCTCACAGATGAAATGAAGCCGAGTTCTCCGCTGCCGTCCTTGTAGGCCCAGCGAGTGGCGACTTCGCCGGTGTAATTCGGGTTCAACGGTTCAATCGGATAGACGCGGTTGATCTCTTCAACGATCTTGTGAGAGGGGATGACATCGTCAAGTCTCCAGCCGTTAGAAGTGCCGACATCCATAAACTCGATGTAGCGGACAATGATTCCGCTGCCTTTGAAGTGCTCGGCGATTTTGATGAGTTCTTTTTCGTTGACGCCGCGCTTAACGACAACATTGATCTTTATCGAAGGAATGCCGGCGTCTTTTGCGGCTTGAATACCTGCAAGAGTTTTTTCAATCGGGAAATTAACGTCGTTGAGATCCTTATAAATTTGAGGATCCATGGCGTCCAAAGAAACGGTTAAGCGTTTAAGTCCCGCAGCAGCCAGCGATTTGGCCTTTGCAGACAAAGCTGCACCGTTTGTGGTCACGGCAACGTCAAGGGGTTTTCCATTCCAAGTTTTGAGTTTGGAGAGCTCTTCAATAAGGAACTCGATGCCTTTTCTCAGCAGGGGCTCGCCGCCCGTCAAACGAATCTTTTCGATGCCGTTCGCGGCAAAGATTTTGGCAAGACGAATGATTTCCTCAAAAGAGAGGACTTCAGTGTGGGAAAGGAAGCAGTGGTCCTTCTCGAATTTTTCCTTCGGCATGCAGTAACGGCAGCGGAAATTACAACGGTCAGTAATAGAAATTCTGACATCGCGTAAAGGGCGTCCGCGGGAATCAATCCAGTGAGTATCGTCACGACGGATTTCACCGACCAGCGGGACCGTTTTTGTTGCGGCCTTAATTGGAATAACACGAGAAGACATGCTTACGGTTTCAATTCGACGAAAAAAGTAGACTGATTATAAGGATTCCCGCTTAATCTCTGCTGACTTATTTGAGCATAGGCAGCGGGAAATATTTTGCGAGCACTTTCCGAGGTGTCGTTTTGAGCAGAACGAAGCTCCAAGTTCCTATCAAGAATACCTGAAAACGCAGGAACTGCGAAAAACAAAAAAGCACTGCAGAACAAATGCTCTGCAGTGCAAGCACAAGCGGGGAGAGAGCTGTGAATCGCCGAAAACTAGCTTCTCATCGCTTTAGCTCGAGCCAGTGCTTCTCTGGCTGCAATGCGTCCCCATATCACGGTGGCCGTTAATTGAGAACCGTCGAGGTAGTTGTCGTAGAAGATACCGCCGACAGCGTTTCCAGCGCCGTAAAGTCCGGGAATCGGCTGGCCTTCGGTATTGATGATCTGAGCTTTCGGATTGATCTTCGGACCGCCGAAGGTCGCTGTCATGCCGCCGGCAAACATGAAGCCGTAGAAGGGCGCCTTTTCGATGGTGTAAGGCTTTTCAAGCGTGGTTGGAACAGCAAGTTTGTCGGTCGTACCGTTATGAACGGCAGCGTTGAATTCTTTGACGGTACTCTCAAGTGTTTCGACCGGAACGCCCATTTGTTTTGCGAGATCTGCAATGGTATCTGCCTTGTAGATTTCTGCCTTGGCTTTCTGGTAACGCTTGATTCTTCTTGCAACAATCGGTTCATCTACCACGCGGGAATCAATAATGATGAAAGCGCGGTTTTCTTTGATCAGTTTGGGCGTGTTCTGACCAACATAAACGTAGGTTTGGCCTTCGTCGATATAGCGTTTGCCTTGAGGTGTGACGCAGATGCCGAAGTTAACCATGTTTGAGGGGTTAGCGCGTGTAGTTGGGTGGATCGGGCCGGCATGGAACTGGTCCATGTTGACGTACTGCGGGAAGAAAGGCTGAGTCAGTGTGTAGTTTTCGCCCGTAATGATTGCCGAGCCTCTTAACGGCATCCAAGCGACATTGTCGCCCATATAACGCGTGACTAGGTCTTTGTTGTTGTGGAAGCCGCCTGTGCAGATAACAACACCGCCTTTGGCTTTGTAGGCGACGGGGCCGTTCGGACCGACAGCTTTTACGCCTGTGCAGTTAAGAGATTCGTCGCGAAGAAGTTCTACGGCTTTTGTACGAGTGTGGATAGGAATATTCAGCAGTTTGCATTCGTCGAGCATATTGCGAAGAAGCTGGTTTCCGCCCGGTGTTAATTTGCCGCCGACTTCATGGCATCTGCCGAGCATCGGAGCGATCTGGACGTCGATCGGTTTCCATTCCATGTGAATTCTGTCTGTGAGCCATTGAACGACGTCAGCACTCTGTTCGGCAAACATTTTGGTGAGAACCGGGTCGCCTCTATACATAGAGACTTTCATCAGATCGTTGTAGAAATCTTCGACCGTGTCTTTGATGCCGTCGCGTTTCTGGACCCAGGTATTGGTTGCATTGAAGTTGCCGCCGGCATAAATCGTGTTGCCGAAGGGTCCGAACATTTTTTCGAGCACAACCACTTTTGCGCCTAGGTCTGCGGCTTCAATGGCGGTAGTGAGCCCTGCGTACCCGGATCCGATGATGACGATGTCGTATTCCTGAACGTTCTGATCAGTGGATTTGGCAGCTTCTGCGGCTTCGGCGGTTTTCAGTAAACCGGCTGTGCCGATTGCTGAGAGGACGGAATTTTTGAAGAATTTGCGGCGATTCATTTTGACTCCTTTGAGTTCGTTTGAAGAGATTGATACCAGTTTATTGATGGCCAAAGGTCGTCATTAAAACGCAACACTAAAGTCGCTTAAATCAAGTAAAACTACTAAGAAATATTGAAAATATTAGGTCTTAAGGGAAAAATTATGGAGTAGATTTTTAGAATCTCAATCTTAGTGTTGCGAAATATGAGAGATTTGATTCAGGCGCAGGAAGTATTCTGTGAAGCTGTTCGGCAGAAAAGCTTCTACCAAGGAGCACGCTCTTCACACATGAGCGAGGAGAAAGCTTTCAGATTGATTGACGAGCTGGAGGCAAAACTCGGACGATCTTTATTTGAGAACAGAAAAAAAGGAAAACCGACTTCAGTGGGATTGAAGTTATTTCGTCAATGGAGTCCGTCTATTTCTCAGCTCAAACTCCTGTCCTCAGATACCGAGGTTTCTGAGGATACGCTGCACTTCGCCTTTCCGTTTACCACCGGAGCCGTGGTTTTTTCGCCGCTGACCACCTTGTTTGCCGAGCGGTATCCGAAAGTTAAATTTGATGTTCAGCTTGCAACGGGTTCAGGCTTGCCGGTTTGGTACAACACCGACTTACGAGTCGTCCACGATACGTATAACTACGAAGACGTCAAAGAGTATTTCCTTGCCGATGCCGTGAGAATCGTTTGCGCCACACCTGCATGGATCAAAACACATCCGGTTTCTCGACCGAAGGATTTGGAGAGATATCAGGTCTTTGGTGCTCGAGATGCTGTTGAGCATCGGAGTGTTCGATTTACAAAAGGAAGCAAGGAAGAGGCCGTTCTTTTTCATCCGCAGATCGTTTGCAGAAATAATCTGGCGTCCCTTCATTGCGCACTCACCGGAAAAGGAGTCGCGCTTTCTATTCCTAGATTTTTAGCCCAGTCTTTCCTTAACAGCGGCGAATTGGTGCGGCTTCTTGCGGATTGGAACGTTTCCTCATTGCCGCTGCGAGCAATTACTCCCAACCAAAAGCTGGTGAACCCGATTATCGAAGAGTGGGTCAAGTATATTCAGGAATACCTTGCGTCTCAAAGAGAGAATTTCAAATGTCCGGACAAATAAAATTAAGCGACTGGAAGATTTTCGAGGTTTTGGCTGAAAAGGGCAGCTTCCGGAAAGCCTCCGAAGTTCTGGATCTTGATTCCGCCAACATCAAACGATCTGTAGATAAATTAGAGTCAGCGCTGAATTTGAAGCTTTTTACCCGATCGCCGCGTGGGATCAGATTGACGGACGACGGCATCTCTTATCAATTTAGAATAAAAGAGCTAATGGCGCCTCTTGAAGTCGAGTTGGCTGAACCTAAGCGCAAGGTGGTTTCGGTTCAATATGATGCAAGAATAAGTTTTTCGCGTTTGTTATTGCTCCTTGGCCGTTACAGGCAAATCGATTCCGGTTTGGTTTTTGATTGTTCCGGAGACGGAGAGGACCCAGAAGACTCTCTTTCCATTCAACTGCAGCCGGGGAAAGAACTTCAAGGATTCAGACGCTCTGCTGTCATCAGTCTCAGGCTTTTGAGCGGAAAGGCTAAGCCCATCACCTTCAGGCAGCTGTCCGATTTTCCTTACATTGCTTTATCACGAGATTTGGATTACGAACCATTGAACGGACTAAAGCCTACTTTAATCGTCAAAGGAGCCGATGAGGCAATTCGCTCTGCCGTACTAGGCCTGGGCTTTTGTTTTGTCTTTTCGGATCCCTCACTTCTTCAGTTGGTTACAGCGGGATCATTGTTATTGCTTCCGATTGAGCTTCCGGAAGATGGCTGGAATCTACAAATAAATTCCTCGTCTAACGAATTAGCTCACTTCTTTACTCATCACCGAAATCTCTTGCTTACTCAGTAAGGTAGCTAGGTGAGGGGTGATGCATTTAAAAGGATCTGCGGGAACGAAAGCAATAGTAAAATCTTATGGACCTCAAGGAGAAGCAAAATGACCACAAAAACCTTGTACGACAAAATAGTCGATCTTCATACCATTGAAAAACTTTCGGAAGATGGTATTGAGCGACTTGTTTACGTTGATCGTACGGTTGTCAACGAATACACCAGCCCGCAAGCTTTCTCTCTGTTAAGGGAAAACGGCCTTAAAGTTTGGCGCCCTTTAGCGACGCTCGGTACGGTCGATCATGTGAACTCCAGCGCACCTGACAGATCGGAGTTTCCGGCAGAAGAAAATGCCTGCACTCAGGTTAAATACCTCATAAAGAATGGTTCGGATTTTGGTTTTGAAGTTCTGAACAACGGAAATCCTAAGCAAGGCATTGAGCACGTCGTGATGGTTGAACGGGGAAAAGTTCTTCCCGGGATGCTGATCGGCGCCGGCGACAGCCACACAGCCATGTACGGTGCACTCGGTGCTGTGGCTTACGGCATCGGAACGTCCGATATTTATCATTACTTGGCGACGTCGACGCTTAGATACAAGAAGCTTAAGAATATGCGCGTTCGAGTCACCGGTGTCAGAGGCGCTTCTGTTACAGCCAAAGATATTGTTCTTTTCATCGTGAAAAATCTCGGCGCTGGCGGCTGTACCGGCCACTGCGTTGAATTCTGCGGTCCGGTAATCAGTGATCTTTCCGTTGAAGAGCGTTTAACGCTATGCAACATGGCCGTTGAATGTGCTGCTCGATCTTCGATCATCGCGCCGGATCAAAAAGTCTTTGACTATTTAGAAGGCAGAGAATTTGCGTCCTCAGGCGAAATGTGGTCTAAAGCCGTAGAGTTCTGGAAGACACTCAAATCTGACGAAGACGCTGTATTTGATAAGGACGTAGAGATTGACATCACGGGTCTCGAGCCCTCAGTCACCTGGGGGACAAGCCCTGACCAAAACTGTTCAATCTCTGAATCCATTCCTGATCCCGCTTCAATCTCTGATCCGAAGATTCGAGCCGATTACGAAAGAGCTTTGGACTACATGGGTCTTGAAGCCGGACAAAAGATCAAAGGGCTTCCGATTACTCATGCTTTCATCGGGTCTTGCACCAACTCCAGAATCGAAGATCTCCGAGCAGCAGCCGAAGTTCTGAAAGGTAAAAAAATTGCTCCTGGGGTTAAGGCCGTCGTTGTTCCCGGCAGCACGCAGGTTCGTGCACAGGCAGAAAAAGAGGGCCTCGACAAGGTCTTTAAAGATTCCGGTTGGGAATGGCGTAATTCAGGGTGTTCGCTTTGTCTGGCAATGAACGGCGACATCTTAGGTGCCGGGGATAGATGCATTTCTGCGACGAATCGAAATTTTGAAGGACGCCAAGGCGTTCAAACGAGAACGCATCTGGCCAGTCCTGCCATGGTGGCAATGGCTAGTGTCAAAGGTTTCATTGCTGATGTCAGGGAGGAGTAACTCATGGAAAAATTTGAAAAATTCACCGCTGTTGCGGCTCCGATCCCGGCCTCTAATATCGATACTGACATCATCATGCCGAAGGCATTCCTGAAACGGATCGATAAAGAAGGGGTTCTTGAAGGTTTGTTCCATGATGTGCGTCTTTACGAAGACGGGACCGAGCGGGAAGATTTTGTATTGAATCAGCCCGAATACCGAAACGCCAAGATTCTTATGACAGGTCCCAACTTCGGCTGCGGCTCTTCCAGAGAGCATGCCGTATGGGGTTTAGAGAAACGCGGCATTAAATGTTTGATCGGTTCTTCTTTCGCAGGGATTTTCTTTGATAACTGTGCCAACAACGGTGTTCTTGTCATTGTGCTGCCTAAAGAAACAGTTACCTCTCTCATCCAAGAACTTCAAAACTCTCCATCAAAGGACATTACTGTTGATTTAGAGGCCCAAACCGTGGCGACGCCTTCAGGGGCAGTCTTGCATTTCGAAATCGAGCCGTCTAGAAAAGAAAAACTTCTTCAAGGTGTAGATCCGGTGGCTTTGACACTTAAGTCGGAAGAGAAAATCAAAAACTTTGAAGAAGACTACTTCAAGAAGTTTCCCTGGCTGGCATAATCAACCAAGATAACATGAAAGGTAAGACTCCGGATGCGGCTTGGTCTGTGTTCTTAACCAATGCTGCTATGCTGCAGCTTCTCTACTTCCTGAAGCTGCAGGTTGCCGGAGATGATTAATTCTAAATTCGGAGCATTAAAGAAGCGGCTCTCGTCAATTGAGAGCCGCAAGCTTTCACA
>ERZ833822.1897-NODE-1897-length-14910-cov-9.098418_pt1 | contig 14910 bp, 9 predicted proteins | sample MGYA00519913_ERZ833822 | MGnify/ENA primary metagenome ERZ833822 (study PRJEB31850, sample SAMEA3708746) | human gut metagenome | biome: human gut; feature: human-associated habitat; material: faeces | place: China | collected 2014 ... | reverse complement strand
ATCAGGCGTGTATCAAAAAACAGCTTGCCAAGTTCCTCGACTTCGAGTCGGATGTGCCTAACCGTGCTGAATTAGTGAACAATTATGACTGGATGAAAGAGTTTTCTTTCCTTGACTTTGTTCGCGAAGTAGGTAAGCATATCACTGTAAACTATATGATGGCAAAGGATTCTGTAAAGCGTCGCCTCAACGGAGAAGCACGTGACGGACTGTCATTCACCGAATTTACTTATCAGCTGCTTCAAGGCTACGATTTCCTTCATCTGTATGAAACTAAAGGATGTAAACTTCAGATGGGCGGTTCCGACCAGTGGGGAAATATCACTACCGGAGCAGAACTGATCCGCCGTACCAATGGGGGAGAGGTGTTCGCGCTGACTTGCCCGCTGATCACAAAAGCTGACGGTGGTAAGTTTGGTAAAACTGAATCTGGAAATATCTGGTTGGACCCTCGTTATACTTCTCCCTATAAGTTCTACCAGTTCTGGCTGAACGTAAGCGACTCTGATGCAGAACGCTATATCAAGATTTTCACTTCGATCGAGAAGGAAGAAATCGAAGCATTAGTGGCCGAGCACCAGCAGGCTCCGCACTTGCGTGCTTTGCAGAAACGTCTGGCCAAGGAAGTGACTATCATGGTTCACTCCGAAGAAGATTACAATGCAGCGGTAGATGCGTCTAATATCCTGTTCGGTAACGCTACTTCCGAGTCGTTGCGCAAGTTGGACGAAGATACGTTGCTGGCTGTATTCGAAGGCGTACCCCAGTTTGAAATCTCTCGTGACGCCTTGGCGGAAGGAGTGAAGGCTGTTGATCTGTTTGTCGATAATGCGGCTGTATTTGCTTCGAAAGGCGAAATGCGTAAGTTGGTTCAAGGCGGTGGCGTATCATTGAATAAAGAAAAACTGGAAGCTTTTGACCAGGTTATTACGACTGCCGATCTGCTTGACGGGAAATATCTGCTTGTTCAGCGTGGTAAAAAGAACTATTTTCTGCTGATCGCGAAGTAAAATTCAGCGATTTGCAAGGTGGCAAAGTAAAAAAGTAATCGAAATATTTGGAGGTTTGCTTGCAAACCTCTATCTTTGCACCGCTTTTTAACAGAAAGCGCATATGTTTGTCCTATGGTGTAATGGTAGCACAACAGTTTTTGGTTCTGTTTGTCTAAGTTCGAATCTTGGTAGGACAACCAAAGAAAAGCCCCGAAAGAGAAATCTTCCGGGGCTTTTCTTTTTTTCCTATGGCTGTGAAGTAACTTATTAGACTAATGCGATTATCTTTGTTATACTTATCATGTTTGAGTATGAATACAAAACTCATTTCTATTTTGCAGAATGGAGCAAGAAAGTGCTCGTTTTGTTATAATTGCGGCTTATTTACATGATGAACTAATACGTATTCATCTTTTTATCGATGGTAAGGGCGTACTTCCCGACTTTTGATGTATTTTTATCCACCTTTCCATGATGATGTAAGAAAATAGTTATAGACCGTTTGTATATATTATTGCCTGTTTTAATGCTTGCCTTATTCATATTTGAATAGGCCTACGTTTTGTTAGCAATCATATATTTACAGTTCTATCATAAACTCGAATATCGTTTTTAATAAATAGTGGAAGAGTTTATTAAGAACGGTATCCAAGTTTATTAAAAACTATTTTCGGTGAATTATTGGAATGTTTGTGATTAATATATACAAAATGGGGAAAAATCAACACTGATTTTCCCCCATTCAGTTCTTCCATATATGGAAATATATGTTTTGATAATGTGTTATTATGTCTTGATTTTTATATAACTCATGTTCCTTTATTCTTTTTTCTGTTCCCCAAAGATACAAAATAAAAAGAGGAAAGTCAATAGGCTGACCTTATTTTAATGGAAGTATAAGCAGGAAACGTGCACCGTTGGTGTAGCTCTTATCTACTTTTACTTCTCCATGCAGCCGTTCGGCTATGGTGCGGCATATATTCAGTCCCAGTCCTGATCCTTGTTTAAACTCATCCAGCTTCTTGAAGCGTTCGAATACAGTGTCCATTTTGTCGGCGGGGATGCCCGGGCCGGTGTCGCTGACAGAGAAAGTGATCCTGTCGGGATGCTCGGTCAGCGAGCAATGCAGATGGATTTCCCCTTCTTGAGTGTACTTCTCTGCGTTGGTGAGGAAGTTGATAAGCACTTGCTGCAGGCGCTGTTCGTCTGTGGTGATCCGGAAGTCATCCGCTACTTCGGAGGTATAATAGAGTTTCACTCCTTCCGCTTTCCGGTCTGCCACGGTGGAGAGGATGCGCTTGCACATTTCGTTGCAGTGGCAAGAAGTCAGGCTCATGGTGTATTTGCCGCTTTCCAATGCAGAAAGATCCAGAATATCGTTGACGAGGGTGGTAAGCAGCTCGGAGTTGTGTTGGACGAGCGAGCTGAATTCCTGTTTCTCCTCGTCGTCCAATGGTAGATCCGGGTTGGAGAGTAGCTGTGAGAACCCCACGATGGCGTTGAGTGGCGTACGGATTTCATGGCTCATGTTCTGTATGAAGTGAGTCTTCATCTTGTCTGCCTGTTCGGCATGGTCGCGGGCAATGGTCAGTTCTTCGTTCTTCTCTTGCAGTTGCCTGATTGATTTTCTGCGTAGATAAAGATAGAATGTGAGGGCTACGGCAAAGAAACAGAAGAATATCAGGATGAATTTTAATATCATCAGCTGGCGTTCGGATTTTGCTTGTTTGGCTACCATGAGGCTCTGCTTATGCTCGGTTTCCACCTTGAATTGTGCAAGCTCCAGGTTGCGGTTTCTTAGTAGCAACTCGCTGTTCTCGGCGTTCATTCTCTCGATTTCCATCTGCGACTTTGTTTGTTGCAGTTCGAGGGTTGTCTTTTGCAGGTTTAATTGCGTGTTTTCCAGTTGCAGAGATTGCGCTTTTCTTTTCAGTTGCTCGTTGCCGATGCGCACATTCAGTTCGGACAGGTCGGCAGTTTGCACGAGCTGGTTAAGAGAATCCTGTAAGCAATGAAGTTTTTGAAGTGATTCAAACGCTTCTTTATATTTTTCTTCTCTTGCATAGATATCCGTCTGGTAAACGATCTTATCGTGGGCAATAGACGCGGAATCGGCAAAAGCGTGCGCTTTATCATATTGTTGGTTGAGTATATAATTGTATATCTTCAACTTGTTGAGCTCATTTTTTCTGGTTTCACCATGTTTTTTCGTTGCTTCCAGACATTCCTGATAATAGCTTTTGAATTCCTCATCCCTCTTGAGCACGAATAAAAGTGTGCATTTGCGCAGCATACAGGCATATTTGTTGGTAGAAGTCTTGGCGCATTTGATTCCCTTTTCGGCGTTCTCATAGGCTGCTTCGTATTGTCTTAGGATTTGTTGGAGCATGGATATGTTCCAATAAATGTAAGATAAATCCTGTTCAGGGAGTTTCTCCTGCGTGTATACCAATGATTGTTGGTAGTAATCCAGTGCCGTCCGGGTTTCCCTGCGCGCATAGTAAATGTTTCCCATCATTCGCAGACAGGTGGAGATGCCGTAGGGATAATCGTCGGCAAATGCCTGTTCTTTGGTCAATTCCGCCTCTTGGAGCGCACGGAGGGTATTACCTGTGTTCATCAGGTAGTTGACCCTGTAAATGCTGCCAAAATAGTAATATTGCAGGTAGTTATTCTTCCGTGATACTTCCTGAAGCCTGTTGATAGATTTCTCCAGTAATTCCGTCTTTCCGTTGTTGAAGTAGTTGATTACCGGAATGGTGAGGGCAAGGCATTGCGCCTTTTTATCGTTGATCCGGATAGCTTTGGCATAGAGAGTATCGGCTATTTCCAGTCCGGTGGCATTGTTGCGGCTTTTAGTTGCTTCCTCATAAAGCAGATAAAGAGAGTGGTCTATCTTGTACGGATTGTCCTGCGCCCTAGTTGGAAGGAGGGATCCGATAAAGGCGGACAACAAACATATACTGATGTTCCTGACTATTTTCATCTTGATTTCTATGGATTTACAGTTGTTTTTTTACTGTTTGCTTATAGCATTGTTATATTCATATTCTTTGGCGGGAATCACCCACATCCAGTTGTTGGCATCTTCCGGGTTGATAGTTATGGCCGCGTTGTTCATGTAGTTTCCTCCGTCTTTGAAGGTGTGCCGTACGATGGTGTCTTTGCGGCGTTTGTAGTCGAACCAGCTGAATCCTTCGCCCCACAATTCGATGCGACGGTAGAATTTTATTTCGTCGAGCAATGCTTGTCCGCTCTTGTCACAGGTGTATTTGGGGTCGCGTCCGCTGTCGCGGATCAGTTCTTTCAGCAATTGCCTTGCTTCCGCTTCCTTTGAGGGAGTCAGGTGGCAGTTGGCTTCTGCTTCGATGAGATACATCTCCGAACTGCGGAAAAGGTTGAAAGGCATTGCGCCTACTTTGTCGATACACTTGAATTTGAACGACATATAAGCGTATATTTTAGCTGACGCGTTCAGATCCGGATACAATCCCTGGGCGTAGCTGGTGAGCGCGCTTCCGCCGAGACCGTTGTTTGCTATGCCGCCGGTGTTATAAGCGTATTCGAGCGGATCGAGAAAAAGTCTCCTGCGGATATCGCTTTCTGGTAGTGCATCATACAGTTCGCGGTTGATGCAGGCCGGATAAGTGCATACAAGGGCAGAAGTGGAGTTGTATGCAAGGCGTGCGGCGAGGGAAGCGTTACCCAATGATTCTTCTTCGCTGTCGTAGATGCTCCATATCCATTCGCGATTGACGGTATTGAATCCGTTGAAATATTCATTGGTGTTCATCAGCGGATAACCGGCACGTGCTAGTGCGGCGTAGTGGGCGGCTGTGTTCCAGTCCTCACGGGTGAGTGCGGCCCGGGCGTATGTGGCATAGGCGGCATTTATATTGATTTTGTGATTCTCGTCTTCTTTGCGGGTGATCCCCGATGCCTGATAATAGGTGATGGCCTGGTTAAGATCGCTGTAAATCAGCTCGTAGCAGGTCAATATAGAAGAAAGAGGGCAATCGCCCGTAGAAGATGTATCGAGCCGGAGAACCACACCGTCGGCACTGCCGTTTTGCGAGTCGCACCAGCGTGGCGAGTAGAATTGTAGCAGTTGCAGGTAGCAATAAGCGCGGTAGGTTAGTGCCTGTGCATAGATATATTTGAATTTATGACTGCTTTCGGGGTTGACATAATTAATGATCGCATTGGCGTTACTGATTACTTTATAGTAATAATGCCACATATATTCCGTGTAACTGCTGGTAGGAATCGCATGGGAAGCTCCGTTAAATATGGTGTAGAAGTTATTGCGCGGGCAATACATATCAGCCCCCTGATATTCGGCATACATGAGTTTGGCGGAACCTTCACCATTGAACGATACACCGTCGAGCTTATTGGAAGAATAAGCGGTTTTCATTAGCTTTTCCAGTCCGCTCACTGCATAAGTGGCGTATGCTTCATCCTTGAAAAGGTCGGCAGGAGATACCTGGTTGGTAGGGGCCGTATCCAGATAGTCGCTGGCGCAGGAGTAGCACAATAGCGACAGGAACAGGCAGAGTCCTGTAAGGTTATTCAAGTATTTCATGTGTATTGTCTTCTTCATAATGACTATAAGTTAATGTTTACTCCGAACGAGAACACACGGGCGATACTCGTATAGTTATAGACGATTCCGTCAAAGGTCTGTACCGGATTCAGCCCTTTGCGTTTGCTGAACAGAGCCGCATTCTCTATGGCAGCATGCACGCGGATACTGCTGAATGTCAGCCGTTTGCTCCATGACGCAGGCAGGCGGTAGGAGAGAGTGATGTTCTTAATGCTTAGATAATCACCGCTCACAATGTAGCGCGTAGACGCTTTCTGACTGTTATATCCATTGATCGTTGCATCCAGATTCACCTGGGGAATACCCGATGGATCGAGACGATTGGGAGACGTTGCCGTCATACCTTCGGGGATAGCCGTCCACGCTTGCAATAAATCAGGAGTGAGCGCATGTGCGCCTACTGATGTCAATGTCTGATAAGGCTGATCGAAAACCTTGGAGCCGCAACTGAAAATCATCAAAGCGGACAGCGTCAGGTCTTTCCAACGAAGAGAAGTATTCACCGAGCCGTTTATCTTAGGTAGCGAACTGCCCGACCAGTCTTTGCGCGCATATCTCGGATCACCGGTATAATATTGTCCGTTGATGTCCACCCAACTGCCTGTCGGGATCGGATTTTTACCTTCGATGTTCTCTTCTCCGTTTACGGGTGTTTTTCCGTCTTCTCCGGCAACATAATAGGCGTTGAAGTCGGGAAAGTATACACTCCGCCCTGTCATCTGGTCTACGCCTGCATACTGGTACAACCAGAATTCATAAATGCTGTGCCCTTCCTTGAACTTTTGGAAATCTCCGTTCGCAATCCCTTCCTCCCGGTCTTTCTCCGGCAACTTCCCGATTTTATTTTTCATTCTGGAGAGGTTAAGACCTATGTTCCATTCCCATTCCCGGTTGCGGAGGACATCTCCGTCGATAGAGAACTCCCATCCGTAATTGGAAACATCGCCAATGTTCCGCCAAACGGTGGACAGGCCTGTGGATAAATCGGTGGCACCGGCAGATAGCGGCTGAATGAACTTGAACAGCAAGTCGTCCGAACGCTTGTCGTAATATTCGAAACTTACATTTACACGGTTGAACAGTCGGGTTTCCAATCCTATGTTCAGTGAAGAATTTGTTTCCCATTTCAGTGCCGGATTCTCGTTCTGCTCTTTATAGTAAGCGGCTTCCCCACCGTTGACGGCAGAGCCGTAAAGAGACATCCACTGATACAAGCCGTTGTCGCTTCCGAAATTATCATTCCCCACTTGCCCGTAAGAAACCCGCAGCTTGAGGCGGTCCAGCCACGACACGTTTTTCAAGAACGCCTCGTTGGAAAGCATCCAGCCGACGCCTATGCTCCAGAAGTTACCCCAACGATGGTTTGCATGAAAGATAGAAGAGCCGTCGCGCCGGAAAGAAGCCTCGGCAAAGTAAGTGTTATGGTAGTCATAACGGGCCCGTGTGAAGTATCCTTCTGTGCGGTATGTGTCCGTATATCCCTCGTTGTAAGTCGTAGTACTGAAATTCGACAGTTCATCTATGCCGGGGAAATTCTCGTTCTTTTTCTGTGTGTCATTATAATTAAGCTTGTAATCATAGTTCTCATGCCCCGCCATCCATTCTACAAAATGCCTGCCGAACTGGTGTTTCCACGTCAACAGCTGTTGCAGCGTATGCTCCCGGTACTTTTGGTTAATGAGACTGATAAATCCGGTATCTTTGTATTCGCCTATTTCCGCATTTCCATATTGGCTGTCTTCGATATTACGCAGGCTGATATTACCTTTCAGCGAGAAAGTGAAATCGCGCAGGAAAGAAACATCCACGTAGGCATTTCCTTGCAGCGTGTTGGCGCTGTTCCAGAACTTGTTCTTTTCACTTTCCCATAACAGGTGATGCCCATTGCTGGTGACATCTGCTTCCGAACGGCTTTCCGAACCATCATCGTATTGTTTCCTACCTTCTTCGTTTAGGATATAATCTCCTTTGGAATGAAGCAGTGAGCCGTCGCTTGCCAGTACATCTTCTGTGTAGTGGCGGTGTACCGGATAGATGGGGGCTATTCTGCGTGCAAAATAAAACGCGTTTGACAGGTTGTTGGCCTGCGAACTTCCGGCAGCTCCCACATCCCAGTTTGCTTTTTGGTGGCTGCCTCCGAGCGACAAGCCCGTTTTGAGCCAGGGGCGCGGGGTAAAATCTGCGCTAAGTAAACCGGTAAGGCGGTTGAAATCGCTTTTCCTGGTATATCCGTCTTCGTTGAGATAGCCCAGAGAGAAATGTATCCGGTTCTTTTCATTGCCGGATGCTCCGCTTAGGTTGTATTCCTGCCGGTGACCGTTGCGTGTGTAGGGAGAATACCAGTCGAGATCGTCCTTGTATCCGTCCAGTATTCGGGCGTCAGGTACGAGATGACCGTTACCGTCGAAAAGGGCATTGTCGGCTTTGTTATAGATGTTGATTCCTACTTTGCTGATGATGTCATTGTGGGCGGCAATGGTCGCTTCTTCGGGGGTACTGCCGTTACTGATAAGCTGGTTGCGATAACCTTGCCACATCGTTTCCATAAACTGGTTGGCATTCATTCGTTCGTAGTCACCCTGTCCGCGTGCACTGAAGCCGTGGCGGATGTCCAGTTGCAGGGAAAGCCCTTCTTTCTTAGCCTTTTTGGTAGTGATTAGAATCACGCCGTTGGAAGCACGACTGCCGTACAATGCGCATGAGGCGGCATCTTTCAGTACACTGACGCTTTCTATATCCGCCGGGTTGAAGTCGGTGATCCACCCGGTGTAAGGCATGCCGTCTACCACATAAAGCGGTTTGTTGCTTCCGTTCACCGAGCTATATCCCCGTATCCGGACTTCTGCCTCGATGCCAGGCTGACCTATTCCGTCGGTTATCTGTATCCCCGGCACTAAGCCGTTGAGTACGGAAGTCACCGAGCTGACCGGACGCATCTCGATTTGTTTGCTATCCACTACAGATACAGCTCCGGTGATGGATTTCTTAAGGGCAGTGCCATAAGCCACTTGTACGACTACTTCATCCAGTTGGTTCATATTAGGCCGCAACCGGATTTCCATCATTTTATGTTGGACGGGTATCTCAATGGTCTGATACCCTATATAAGAAACTACCAGCGTTTGTTGCTCGGAAAGTGCTTGGTGGAAAGTGAATTTTCCATTCAAATCTGAAATGCAACCTTGTTGGCTGCCTTTTACGGTGATGGACGCGCCTGTCAGTGGCTCTCCGCTATCTCCGTCTACAACGACTCCTGTTGTATTTCTTGTTTGGGCATTAGCTAAGGCAATCAGTAAAAATGAGATGATACAGATCACTCCTGTTTTTCTTAATAAATCCCGGGCTTCTTTATTATAGTTCACCATAAGTTGTAGATGTTGCCAATATTGTTGTCTTATCTGTTCTGCAAATCTTCCGCAAAACTAATATAATATAATTAGTGTTATAAAGTATTTTGTTTCATTTATGCAATTTTAACGATGCTAGTTGCTTGTTATTTAGCAGAATGAGTGAATTGCATGGATGGGTTGGTTTTATATTTTCTATATGAAGCATTGTATTTCCACTCTGCAAAGTCTTTCGGCATTTTTCCGGCATTAGGTAGAAATCTCTCCCAAATCGTATTATAGTTCGTTAAAAAAGTGTACATTGCACAGATTCTGGACATTTTTGGTGGATAATTGGAACAAAATTGCAAGGTAAACCCGTTTTCTTTTGCTATTTTTGCATCGTGTACGTAAACGAAGTGCACGTAGAAAGAGAACTTATTCAATAACTATAAATAAATAAGGTATGAAAACGAACTATGAAATTCGCTATGCTGCGCATCCCGAAGATGCAAAAAACTATGATACTACAAGAATCCGCAGAGATTTCTTAATCGAAAAGATATTTGTCCCCAATGAAGTAAATATGGTATATTCCATGTACGACCGTATGGTGGTAGGTGGTGCGCTGCCGGTAGGAGAGGTGCTGACGCTTGAAGCAATCGATCCGCTGAAAGCTCCGTTCTTCCTCACCCGTCGCGAAATGGGTATCTACAATGTCGGTGGTCCCGGTATTGTGAAAGCGGGCGACGCAACCTTCGAACTGGACTATAAAGAAGCTCTTTATCTGGGTTCGGGCGACCGTGAAGTGACTTTCGAAAGCAAAGACGCTGCCCATCCTGCCAAATTCTACTTCAACTCACTGACTGCACATCGCAACTATCCCGACCGCAAGGTGACGAAAGCCGATGCCGTAGTAGCTGAAATGGGTTCTTTGGAAGGTTCCAATCACCGCAACATCAATAAGATGCTGGTGAATCAGGTGTTGCCTACCTGCCAGTTGCAGATGGGTATGACGGAACTCGCTCCGGGAAGTGTGTGGAACACGATGCCGGCACACGTACACAGCCGTCGTATGGAAGCCTACTTCTATTTCGAAATTCCCGAAGATCATGCTATCTGCCACTTCATGGGTGAGGTAGGCGAGACGCGTCACGTATGGATGAAAGGCGATCAGGCCGTTCTTTCACCCGAATGGTCAATCCACTCGGCTGCTGCTACCCACAACTATACCTTTATCTGGGGAATGGGTGGCGAGAACCTCGACTACGGCGATCAGGACTTCTCGTTGATTACAGATTTGAAATAACAACTACAATAGTTTTCCTAATTTAATAACAAAAAGAATTATGAATCAGTTTTTGAATTTTTCTTTGGAAGGTAAAGTAGCTCTCGTTACAGGTGCTTCTTATGGTATCGGTTTTGCTATTGCTTCTGCATTTGCAGAACAAGGCGCTAAAGTTTGTTTTAACGACATCAATCAAGAGTTGGTAGACAAAGGAATGGCTGCTTATGCTGCAAAAGGTATCAAAGCTCACGGTTATGTATGTGACGTGACAGACGAACCGGCTGTTCAGGCTATGGTTGCTACGATTGCAAAAGAAGTAGGTACAATTGATATCCTTGTAAATAACGCAGGTATTATCCGTCGTGTTCCTATGCACGAGATGGATGCTGCTGATTTCCGTCGTGTAATCGACATCGACTTGAATGCTCCGTTCATCGTTGCTAAGGCTGTTCTGCCTGCTATGATGGAAAAACGTGCTGGTAAGATCATTAACATTTGTTCTATGATGTCCGAACTGGGTCGTGAAACTGTATCTGCTTATGCTGCTGCTAAGGGTGGTCTGAAGATGCTGACTCGCAATATCTGCTCTGAATACGGTGAATACAACATTCAGTGTAACGGTATCGGCCCGGGTTATATCGCTACTCCGCAAACTGCTCCTCTTCGTGAGAAACAAGCAGACGGAAGCCGTCACCCATTCGATTCATTCATCTGCGCCAAGACTCCTGCCGGTCGTTGGTTGGATCCTGAAGAACTGACAGGTCCTGCTGTATTCCTTGCTTCTGAAGCTTCTAACGCTGTCAACGGCCACGTTCTTTATGTAGATGGTGGTATCCTTGCTTATATCGGAAAACAGCCGAAATAATGTAAGATAGAAGAGATTCCGATAAGGTGATAGAATGGCAAAGAGCATCCTCTTTTCATCTGTCACCTTATTTTTTATCATTCCCTTTACAGGAGTTATAGGACCGACTTATTGGACATATATGCCCAACGTGTTGAACATATATATCCAACACGTTGGTTATATATAGCTGATGCGTTGGATCTATATATCCAACAGATGCGGATATAATAGCCTCTATTTGCAAAGTATATATTATTCATTCAATGTAGACTAATTATGAAAAAGATATTAATTCTGTTTGCTGTAGCCTTGATAGGGTTTGCTTCCTGTGCCGACAGTAAACAGTCAATGACAATCACAGTGACCAATCCGCTGGCTCTTGAACGGGTGGGAGAGATGGTTGAAGTGCCGATGGGCGATGTTGTTGCCAAATTGAAACTGGCAGATACAGCGCAGATTGTAGTGCTTGATGTTGACGGTCAGCAAGTGCCTTATCAGGTGACGTATGACGAAAAGGTTGTTTTCCCCGCTACGGTAGAAGCGAACGGAACGGCTATTTACACTATTCAACCGGGTACACCGGCACCTTTCGATGTCGTTGTTTGCGGTAAATATTATCCCGAACGTCTGGACGACGTTGCCTGGGAGAATGATCTTGGCGGATTCCGTGCGTATGGCCCTGCCTTGCAAGCACGCGGAGAGCGTGGTTTCGGCTACGACCTTTTCACGAAGTACAACACAACGGAACCGATTCTGGAATCTCTCTATGCGGAAGAACTGAATCCTGAAAAGCGTGCCAAGATAGCTGAATTGAAAAAGACAGATCCTAAAGCTGCCTCCGAACTACAAAAAGCTATCTCTTACCATATCGATCATGGATATGGCATGGATTGCTATGCCGTAGGACCTACGTTGGGTGCCGGTGTTGCTGCTCTGATGGCAGGTGACACTATTATCTATCCTTACTGCTATCGTACACAGGAAATCCTTGATAATGGTCCGCTGCGTTTCACGGTGAAGCTGGAATTTAATCCGCTGGTAGTCCGTGGAGACTCTAATGTAGTGGAGACTCGTGTAATCTCACTGGATGCAGGTTCTTATCTCAACAAAACGATTGTTTCATATACCAATCTGAAAGAAGCAATGCCGGTGACTACCGGACTTGTATTGCGTGAACCGGACGGTGCGACTGTGGCAGATGCTGCCAATGGCTATATCACTTACGTAGATCCTACAACAGATCGTAGCGGTGCAAACGGCAAGATATTTGTCGGTGCTGCATTTCCTGCACAGGTGAAAGAAGCGAAAGTGGTTCTTCTTTCTGAAAAGGAAAAGAAAGAACGTGGCGGAGCCGACGGTCATGTTTTGGCTATCAGCGAATATGAGCCGGGTTCTGAATATACTTATTATTGGGGTTCTGCCTGGGATAAGGCCGCTATCAAGACTCCGGATGCCTGGAATAAATATATGGCTGAATATGCGCAGAAGTTGCGCACTCCGCTGACAGTAGCATATTGATGTGTTGAATTGCTTTTCCAATAGATTAAGCAAAGGTTTCTTTGGTAAAAAGAAACCTTTGCTTAATTTTATCTTCCTGAAAAAGAAAGAAAGTTTTTGCGTTATAACGCCTTTGAATTATCTCGTAAAAGCGTGTTGTTCGTAATATTCGTATGTTGTTCCATCTTCTTTCTCTTTTTCACGAAGTTCATAGACTAATTCATTTTCTGTCATTGTGGTCACTGTCCACACTTCTGTGTAATTATCCTCTTCAGTGTCGATGAGAGTCAGCTTATTACCGGAGTAGCTCCATGTACCATGATAATAACTAGTACTTCCGGAAGAGTTATAGACATCTTTTTCTACATACGTACCATCTTCCTTGAACTCTATGGAATAACGGTTGGTTCCATTTACAAAATCTTCTTTAGAGTCACTTACCTTTTCACCATCTTCCCATTCTTGTGAAAGATAATACACTCCATTCCATGTTCCTAACAATAAATCGCGTGAACCGACAGTCTCATCGTCGTCGTCGCCACAGGAATAAATGCTGAACGACAGTAATACTGCAACTATGCAAACAGTTGCTTTCCAGATTGTTTTCATAATAAATTGTTTTAATTGTTTGATTTTGAGATGATTTGTTTTTTAGACTCTATTTGATAATAGTTTCCACATGTCCGTTCTTGAAGAACAGGTAGAACGAGCTGGAATACATCCATTGCACTTCTCCATTTGATTCTTGAATAGTCTGCGGTTTGCCGAAAGCCAGTAGACATTCATCTTCCGTCATGCCTTTCACCGGCTTGTTGATGTTGATTTCATTCCAATGAGTAATCGGTGAAAGCTGGTTCGTTATGATGAAGTCGAACATTTTGTTCAATACTTGCGATTCAACCTGTACGAAGTCATCCATGATTTCTTTGTGAGATGCTTTCTTGCCCGGTTGTAGCTTCTCCATAGGGGTGATTTTTTTCATTATCACTGCTGATGACTCTATCCGTATATTGGAAAGATAATAAACCAGTTTGCCGTCCTTTACTTGAAACAGGGCCTTGCAATAGTAAGTATTCTTTTGGCTTGAGTCTGCCTGCGAGGCAAGTATCAGATCGCAACTGAAGTTTTTAGCCGGTACGTTGGCCTCCGCTATTCCTTCCCGTAACTGTGGACAGACATTCTTGACGATCCATAGCAGTGCATTAGCGTAGATGTTTTCGTCTTGCATATCGCTGAAAGGGGTAAATCCGCTGACTACATATTTATTGCCGTCCGCACTGACAGGATAGCTCTTTTTCTGTTCGGTGAAGGTCTGTGCTATCAGTGGGATAATTCCTACCAGTAGATACAAGATCACCAGAAATTGTCGTTTGGTCATCATATTCCGTTCTTTTTAAGAAAACAGCATCCACGGCCCTTTTTGTGAAAAGAAAAGATCGTGGACGCTGAATAAATAATATGGTTTATTGAGGTTTGGTTGTCCTTAGAAGGCAATACCCAGACGAATCATAAAGTTACTGGTCTTGAATCCGTCGGCATCGCTGAATGCATCTATAAATCCGCGTTGATAGGTAAGATCCAGATTGAAACGGTCATACCAGACTCCTACGCCGATATTCATACCTGCATCAAAATGATTGTAGTCAACCTCCATATAATCTGCATAATCACCCCAACTGATGCTTTCTCCATCTTCTTTCATTTTGCTTGTGTAATCGTAACTAGCGAAGACTCCTACATGCGGGTCGATACGGACGTTGTCCGCCACAGCAAATTTCCATCCGAATGTGAACGGAGAATATTGTATGTTGTGAGCCATACATTTCGTGTCGTCCACTTTGAAACCACGGGAACCAAGTCCAAACTCCATCCCCCAGTATCCTCCTGTACTGCCTAAAGGCTTCTGATAGCCAAATGTAGCATTATATCCGATGTTTGAATCAGCTCCTTCGGCTCCGTCACCGGAGAAGTTCATGATATTCAGGCCTGCACGTAAGAACCATTGTGTGCTGCTGGCTTGCTTTTCAGTTTTGACGATTGCACTTCTGGATGATACGATTTGTGCTTGAGCTCCTACGCACAATAAAAGTGCGGCAACCATTGATAGTACTTTTTTCATTGTTATTGATATTTTAGTGATTAATTCTTATTCTTAACGACGGGCGCTATCTGGCTTTTTCCATCTGTGGGTGATAACTTTTGCAGACGTATCCATTCATAATCCTCTTTTGTGGCCGGATGCCAGTTGACGAAGATGCCGGGATAACCTACTACTGTGACTGTGTATCCCCCTGTTTTCTCATTATCTTCCACTTTGAAAGTGGCTCCCATGATGACATCGCAGTTATATTTGA
>ERZ833822.1888-NODE-1888-length-14986-cov-7.891635_pt1 | contig 14986 bp, 10 predicted proteins | sample MGYA00519913_ERZ833822 | MGnify/ENA primary metagenome ERZ833822 (study PRJEB31850, sample SAMEA3708746) | human gut metagenome | biome: human gut; feature: human-associated habitat; material: faeces | place: China | collected 2014 ... | reverse complement strand
AGTATTTGACTCCGGATTATTTCCGGTGGTTGTATACAGCTTTTACTCGGGCGACGAAGACATTGTATTTGGTTAATTATCCGAAAGAGCAGGTGGAATAGATGGTTGGAATATAAAGTATGAAATCAGTAAGTTTGAAATCAATTGATTTCATATTTGTTGATTTCATACTTTATTCCTATTTTTGCATCAAAACAGATGAATATGGAAACTCCTTTCTTATATGGGCGAATAGCTGAAAACGAGAATTTTACGAATCGTAGGAATGAAACAGAGTTCTTAAAGAAAAACTTTAAAGGGCTGATAAATACTGTTATTATATCTCCTCGCCGTTGGGGAAAGACGTCTTTGGTGCATAAAGTCGCTAAATTGATATCTGAGGAAGAAAAGAATGTCATCATTTGTCAGGTTGATATTTTTAATTGTCGTACAGAAGAAGAGTTTTATACTGTTTTTGCAAATTCTTTATTAAAATCTACCACTACTGTTTGGGAAGAATTTGTTGGTGGGGTAAAGAAATACTTGGGACGACTGGCTCCTATAGTTTCTATATCTGATGCAACTCAAACTTATGAACTTTCGTTTGGTATTGATTTTAAGGACAGTCGTTTGTCTTATGATGAAATTTTGGATTTGCCTCAGGTGATTGCTAATGATACGAAAAAAAGGATTGTTGTTTGTATTGACGAGTTTCAAAATATCAATGAGTATGAAGAGCCATTGGCTTTTCAACGTAAACTGCGTTCCCATTGGCAAAAGCATACTTCAGTTTGTTATTGTTTGTATGGTAGTAAGCGGCATATGTTGCTGAATATATTTAATAACTATGGTATGCCATTTTATAAATTTGGTGATATTCTTTTTCTTTCAAAGATAGAACATGCGGAGTGGGTTACTTTTATTTCTGAACGTTTCGCTGATACGGGAAAACAGATCTCAACAGAATTGGCAGGACTTATTGCCGATAAGATGAAAAATCATCCTTACTATACTCAACAATTAAGTCAACAAGTTTGGTTTCGTACGCCGGATAGTGGTTGTACGAAAGAAATTGTTGAAGAGGCTTTTAATAGCTTGATTGCTCAATTGAGTCTGTTATTTGCTAATGTTGTTGATTCATTGACACCCAAACAAATTAATTTTTTGCTTGCAGTAGCCGACAGCGTTTCTAATTTTTCATCAAAAGGAGTATTGACTAAATATAAATTGGGTACATCTGCCAATATTAAAAATTTGCGTAAGGCAACATTGGAAAAGGATTTAATTGATGTATTGTCTGGAAATATCATTGAAATTCAAGATCCTGCATTTGAATACTGGTTGAAATATGTGTATAGATAGTAAGATTTATTATCACGTCAATTAAAAAATGAAAACCGCAATATTAATGTCTGCTTACTTTAATATTGCGGTTTTTCCTTATATTCATAAGGATTGGCATGGATGTCTTTATTGGCAGCCTTTATGATTTATACCTATTGAAAACTGTTCGTTAAATCATTTACGTTCAATTTTGTATTTGGTAGCAAGTTCCAAGTTTGGGATAGTTTGGTCAGGTTTTAGGTAAAGAGTCTTTACATATTCTCCATTAAATTTGAAAGTATGCAATACCGGACATTGAGTCAGGTCAATACGTTCGACATAATCGCTACCTGGACGTTGTACTTTCATGTTGATTGCTTGGAGGTTGTCACTGATAAACACTAAATCTTCACAACCGGAACCGAAATATCTGGCGGATAATAAATCAAATGAAGTGATCGGATTATCTCCAAAATTGAATTCTTTCATATAAATAGTGGCAGTATTTGTAATTGTCAGTGACGTTACTTTATGCAACTTGGATATGTCTACTTTTTGTAAAGAACTGCTACCTTTTATCTGTATGGTAGTCAGGTTGGGGAAGTATTCCAATCCGTTGAGATTGTCTATCGTTTTTGTACAAGTAAATTCGGTTGCCTTCATTCCTGCTTCTGTAATTATGCCTTCATTGCCGGCTAATCTCACTAGCCATCCGCTTGTTTCGGCATATTCTGCGATAACACTGTTTGAAATAGATGCAACCGGTGTATTCGGGTCTGCTTGGACGATACTGATTTCTGCATTTTTCAAACTGTTTTCCACACGGACAGAACCGACTCTGGCATTTGATGCAGCCAAAAGTTTGTAGGATAATGTGCTGGTTGTTATACCTCTGTCATCTGTTTGCTCCTTGGAAATCGTTTGATTAGTAATCCATTCTGCGCCGCTTACAACTGAAGGCGTATACTCGAGATTACTTTCTACCGTGAAGGAAATAGTTTGTTCCGATAAATCATATTTCTGCGATGTCTCTGACGGGGTGATTGTAAAGTAGGGTACACAGGCTTGTGTGATATTTACTACTATCGGTTCGTCAAGAAGCGGACTTTCCAAAGTAACGTCGGCTGAACGGATTTTGTATGTCTCGTTTTCGGCAACGGAGAACAATAGTGTTGTTTTACCGATAAATTCGCTTTGTTTTTCTAATGTCAGCCACTCCTTGCTGTCATCGCTGTAAGTAATGGTAAGATCGGAAACATTACTTTCAAACTTGATAGACACATCACTTTTCTTTCGGGGCAAATCGATTTTTTGGTCGGTTAGTAAGTCTACAGCATATACTGGAGAACATTCCACTTGTAGGGGTACTACTGTAGAACCAACGAAAAATTTGAAAGTTGCAGTGCGGATCTCATCCAACGCGTTGGGATCAATAGTGAATGTAACTTCGTCTCCACTTTTTCCTGATGTAGCTGATGGGTGTGCCCAGTCGTATGTGCCTGCTAATCTCCAGTCGTTCGAACTTGTGACGGTTACGGCGACTTCGCCTCCTAAACCGTTTATTTTTATTTCATTCGTTGATAATGAAAGCGAGTCATTCATTTCATTTACCGGTTCGTCGCTATCAGAACAACCCCACAGAAAGAGGGTTGCTGACAATACTATCGATATTCTTTTTAATAGATTCTCTGGCTGTATTTTATTTAAGCGTTAAAAGAGTAATATATTAGCGTGCTGTACGAACAGTACTGTTTTTGGGATAATAATAGCTTGGACGTATAAGGTTCTCGTCATACAATCCTAAGCAAACATTTTCGCAATATTTTAGTTGGTCTTTTCCCTCTTCGTCCGAAATATATTTGGGAGGAGTGGGAGAGAAAAACATATAGTAACCATATCCTTTATTCTTTTTGGAACGTGCAGTGCTGGTACTTGTATCTCCTCTATCCCGAAAGAGCTCAATAGACATACCTGCACATTGTTTCAATGTCATGCCTATGCCCGGATCTTCTGATCTTCCATAATCTGCTACGGAATAGTCGCAATATTGTCCGGGTTCTACACCGTCAATGATTTTTAGATTTCGGGCATACAAACTTCCCAAACTATACAGTGATACAATCTTTTCCGGCATGGCTTTCTTACATTCATACATTAAGCGGGAACCTGCTTCTACAGACTGTTCCGTTAGCCAAGGATTGGAAAGAACCGGATCATTCGAATATTCATCGTCAAAAGCTACACCGTCCAAGTTATATCCCCGACAATAAGCGGCTATTTCACGGGCAAACTCTTTGGCTCCCATTTCCGAAAGTTGGGCTACTCCTGCTTGATCATGATTTCCTAGGATGCTGATGATAACCTTCATGCCAGCTTTGCGGAGTGGTTGGAGATACTCATCATTGTGGTCGAGTAGAAATTGTACATTATCGTTGTTAGATATATATACTCGTTGTTTTTTGGCATCCCAGTTTATATTGGCTGCAAAAAGAACTACGTCATCAAAGAAATATTTGCCACTGGCTGTTTTGAATTCTAATGCATTAAGAGGATTTGCATCATTCACTTCAAAGTAAATTACGGTTTTTACAGCATCTTCTCCTTTGTCATGATTGGCTTTATGACGACAATCCTGTACTAACAATACCATATGTTTGGACATTTCGGAAAATGAGATACTTTCGGTCGGTGAAGTTGCAGACAATGGGACGATGTACGTTTTATCTTCTTCCATGCCTTCAAAAGCAGTAAGTGTTACTTTCAGACCGGGAGTTGTCGTGTCATCCGGTGCGAGCAGACAAGCACCGTTGTTGGTGATTGTTACATTTTCTGCAGGAAACATTTCGAAATCCGTATTGTGGATGGCATTGTAGGTGGTTACATAGGATTCGTCTACAGTAATTGTTACATCTATTCCCGTTTTCGGTTGTTTAGAAAGACGGAATACAATATCAGTTGATTGTTCGTCATTGCGCAGTTCCACTATTGAGTTATTTTTGTTAGTGGTTGCATCAAGTAACATGCCGTTGATTTGTGTGGCAGAAAGATAAGCGCTTTCATCTGCTGTAAATTCAAGTTCTTCATCACAGGATGTAAAAAGTCCTGTGGTAAATACTACCAATGGTAAAAAAGCATATTTAATGTGGTTTATCATATTCATATTCTGTTAAAAGATTATTTGTAAAGAGGTAACAGGTTATTTTTCGGGTAAGGTAACGAATTCCCATTTTGGAAGATTCTCGATGGTCAAGTTATACCCGCTTGCGCTGTGGTCTTTCACTGTTTGTCCTTCACCTTCATCAAATTTCCAGTATGCTATCAAGCCTTCTGAGGCAGGATCTGCAGTATAGAAATGATTGACAGCTTGAATTTCTTCGGCTGTAAGAGCACGGTTCCAAATACGCACTTCGGCTACAGAACCGTTGAAGAAACGTTGTTCATTGTAAGAATATCCAATCCAGAAACAGCGTGCTTGTCCACCGCTTTCGTCCGAATGTTTGGTTCCTAAGCTGACTGTGTTCAATCTTGAGAATTTATTTGAGGCTTTTTCTATTCCGTCAATATATATCTTTGCCTCTCCTTCCTTGAAGGTGACAGCCACGTGATACCATTTGTTGCTGTCAAACTGTAAGTCGGAATTGGTAAGATTGCCGTTAGAGGTAGCGAGTTGAAGCTGGTTGGAAGGTACGCCTGCGTCACCGATACGAAGTAGATACTTGCCTTCGATACCCATCAGTGTGCTTATCTCATTTTTGAGTTGAGAGGCTTTAAAGAGTAGCTCCAGTGTATTTTCTTTCATGTTATTGAATCTTTCATCATTGTTGAAGTCCGGGTAGGCACGATTTTCGTTTAGGTTGCACACTACGTTGATAAGTGAGGCTCCATGAAACACATAGTAATAATTCTTAGCGCTTTGCAGTACTTTGATTCCTTCGACAGATTGGATGGTGACGGGCAATACATAAGTAAGGTCTGCGTCCAGTTCTCCCGTATTGATAAATTGGATAGGTAGTATGTTGCTGGAAACAGCACCGGCTTTAATGGTCACTTTGTTCTCTTCCATTACATAATGTGTTTCGGGAAGTAGTATGGCTGTGTCATCGTAATATGCACTCCGGTAGGTATCCAATAATTCCGGTGCCGGTGTCATTGTTACTTTGATATCATGTGCTTCCGGTTTGGCTATTTCCACTGAAAGTCCTTTTACTATATTGGTGTCTCCTGCCTTAAACAAGATTTCCTGAGTGAAGGCTGTTGTGGAAAGGAAAAGTTTATTGTCGTAATGCTGTTCGTCTTCATTACTCTGACATCCAGTCAAGGTGATGGAGAAAGCGATGAACATCATCATTATTAATTTATTCAGTTTCATAACTTGTTTTTTATTTAGCGGTTGGACTAAGGATATTAATTGCTTCTCTGACGTTGGGGTATATTTTTGCGGGATTGAAATAATCCTGCTCTACTCCATCCACAGAGATTCCGGCTTTTATATAATTGGGTACTTCTTGCAGCGTCCATTCGGCAGCGGCAACGATGGCAGATCTCCCATCCACCACACCATATTGGTCACCCATGTTGCTGAGATATGGAGTGGTTACTCCCATAATAAAGCGGTCGGTCGGTACGCCTTTGGCGGATGCCATCAGTACGAGATAAGACATTTCGTAGAGATTTTTGGCACTGTGGGCGTTGACAATGACATACTTGCTTTCTACCAATATCTCTTTACCGATGACGTTTTGCGGACTTCCTTTGAAGATGAGTTCTTTGTCCGCATGGTCAACTTTCCATTCTGTCAATAAGTTGAAGAATGCGCCTTGGCGTGCTGTTTCGGCAGCTGTCTTTTCTTCATCCTGCAACAGGGAGTTGAGGTCGAAGCCGGTGAAGTTCATCACTATACCATCTGTTCCCAGTGCATTGATGGCATCCAATTGCCTGGCTGTTTCTTTTTTACAGTATTCGATGAAACGCCGTGCGTTGACAATAGCCGGATCTTCATCTGTTGTTTCGTCTTCACTCTCCGATTCGTCATTACTTTCCGGTTCGATCCCTTCCTCGGGAGTTTCCGCATTGGCAGCATCTTCCGCTTCTTTTTGAAGAATGGCTTGCCATGCACTTTCGATGGCGTCAAAGTCTACCAATCCTACTACTTTCGTGCCTTTTTTGCGAACTTCATCCATTTCAGTGATATGCATCTCGTTCACGTCGAAGATGTTATTCAGGCAGATATAATCTACGCTATCGGGCAGTGCCGTGAGGTGTTGGCTTTGATTGGCAGGGGCAGTGCTAAGGTTGTTCACGGAAACCATGACAATGGAATGTTTACTGGCTTTGAAATCATTGAGTGATTCCAGGTATTGGGCGTATAGTTTCGGATTCTGCTCTTCGATGGAAGGGTAACGGAGAGTAATGCTTTCCGGTTCTGTCCATTCCGAGCATGCCGCCAGCATCATCGGGCAGGCGATGAGTGCAGGAAGTGTATATTTGAATATTTTTTTCATATTATTATAGTATAAAATAGTTTTTTGCTTATAAAGTTTGACTTACTACTAAGTTCCCTAAAGACTTGGTGTATAATTCAGGATTTTGCATCTCTGATATTACATTGATAAATATATTATTCATACAATATTGAATGATTAAAGGTCAGTCACTAAGGTTTACATGCCCACCATAAATCAGTAGCCATATTATCTGCTCTCTTCAGATAATTGTTAACAGCATATTGTACATTGACTGTATTGTCTATATATTCTGCAGACGGATAAGGCATACGACGTGCTCCTTTTTTATTATCCACAGTTCCACCACTCATGTTGCCTTCGTCAGTAGTCGGAATCAATTTAGGATAACCTGTACGGCGATAATCCGCCCATGCTTCATTTCCTAACATCCAATTGGCTATCCATTTCTGAGTAATGATCCGTTCCTGTTTCACTTCATCAGTAGAAGACTCATCCCATTTTATCGTTATTGTTGAAAGCTGAGAATTGTATGGGTTGAGTCCGGAAGGATCTGTATAGGTGGTTGGTATCTTGCTTTCATCATTCAAATATTCTTCAGGGTTACCAGCGCTCCATTGTTCAAATGAAAGACGTATTCCTTGATTATAGAAATCACGTGCTTCTCCTCCCATATCAAACTTGAATATAGCTTTTCCTTCAGCTCTTAGAAAAGCAACTTCTGCTGCATTCATCCAAAGGATGGGATCGGAAGCTGAGATTTTTATCTTGGAATAGTTTATAAAATAATCTTTCGCTTTTTCAAGGTTAATGCCTCGACGCAATCCGACATATTCTTGGTCTTCCCAACCGGATTTCTCAAAATAAGCAGCACGACGTGCATCTGCATAACCATTCATATAGCAGACAATATCTGCTGCTACATGACTGTCACCACCACTTGTTTCTTCGTTATATCGAACTGCCGTATACAGTGGATTAGGTATTGTACCGAAATAATTCCATTTAGCATTATCCTCATTGGATTCTATTACACCAAATTCATGTTTTACTGCACTTTCGGCCATCTCTTGAGCTAATTTTTTATTAGCATAGGAAATCCGGATAGCTAAACGTAGTTTTAGTGAATTGGCAAACTTAATCCATTTTGGTACATTTCCGCCATATACGTAGTCTGCAGTAGCCACAAGAGCCGAACCGCTATTTTTTGTCAGGATTTCTATTGCATGATTCAACTCCTCAAAAAACTTATTATAAACTTCCTCTTGAGAATCGTAAGGAATGGTTATTTTTCCGTCTGCTCCAATTTTAGAATAAGGTATAGGACCATAAGTATCGGTCACACGACTCATTGCCGCTACTTTTATAATTTCAGCAATGGCATAAGGAACCGGATTGTTAGTAGCTTCAGATACACTTTTTACTGTTGGCAAGTTACTATATAGAACCGGGATAACTTTATCACTTTTCAAGAACACCCTTGTCCAGTCATCTGTCGGATTGAAATTGGAAATTGTAAATGCCCATGCACTCTTGGAGTCGGCAAAATACCCTCCACATGGTCCTCCCAGCAAACAATCTGTAAACTGTGCTGTATTAACATCACTAGATACAACACAACCAGCTAAATTGCTCATTGCAGAACCCAAAGCGTAATCATCAGCTGCTAAACTTCCCGGTTGATATGGATTGGAGTTTATATCCATATATTGACTAGTACAAGATATGAAAGATATGGTCAATGCCCCCAAAAACAGTTTATTTATTATATTATTTCTCATATTAATGCATTGTTTAGAATTTGAAACTTAGACTAAATCCTATATTGCGTAAAGACGGCATCATAAAGTAGTCTATTCCTTGATAGAAGTTATCTGTAGAAGCAATACTTTCCGGATCGAACGGCGCTTTATTGTAAATCATCCAAAGATTACGCCCAATCATAGATATTTTAATGTCGCAAATATTATGTAACATCTTCCGAGGGAAAGTATATCCTAATGATACTTCTTGCAAACGGACATTAGTTGCAGAATAGGTGTAATATTGTGGAACTGAAGTTCCGCCACCGATAATTCCATACCATGTTTCCGGATTAACGCAATCATTGCCGTTGACGAGCACATATCCATGATCTCTAGCTTCAGCAGTTGCCTCAGAAACACCGTAATAATCAAGCATGGCTTGTGTTCGTGAGAATACAACTCCTCCCAAACGTGCAGAAACAAGGAAACCAGCATTAAAATTATTCCAGCTAAAATTATTACGCCAAGCCAAATTACCTTTGGGTAATACACTTCCTAGCTTTATATACTTTTTAGGGTCCTTGATTGTCTCGGTTGTCATTTTACCAGCTTGATCAATGTATATTTTATTATTAGTATCCCGTTTTAAATCAATAAAAGAATACAAGTCGCCCATACTGCCACCTTCCTTTAATAAGAAACGAGCTTCACCTAAACCTCCCATGTTGAGTGTGCCAATAGAGAAGTTTTCTCCTGTGATAGGATTAATAGCGTCGCTGGCCAAAGTTAAGATTTTATTTCTATTCATAGAAAATGTGAAGCCGGTGTCCCAACTGAATTTATTCCATGTATTTTTATATCCTAATGAAAGCTCGATACCTTGATTACGTACCGCTCCTGTTTGAATATACATAGCTGACCATCCACTGACTGGCAACTGCGGATTAAATGTCTGATTCATTGTTTTAGCATTATAATATGTAATGTCTAAATCAAAATTCTTCAAGAAGCGCATGGTTAATCCGACCTCAAATGATTGAGTTCGTTCTGGTTTCAAATTATATAAAGGATATTGGGTCATGATACTCCATTGAGCTGAGTTAGCAGTCCATTCATAACGAGGATTGGCCAAATATCTTCCGAAAGCACTACCTACAGATGCCCAGGAACCACGTAGTTTCATATAAGACAGATAATCTTTATTCAACTTTGGCATTAGTTCAGAAAGAACCACAGAAGCACCGACTGACGGGTAGAAAAAAGATTTGCTTTTCGAATTTGGTCCAGCTAACTGTGAGGGCCAGTCATTACGTCCTGTTAAAGTTATATAGTAGGTACTTTTATATCCTAATTCGGCAGAAGCAAATATAGATTGAGTCTGCTCTCTCCACCCCTCTTGCATACGTTCTGTTTTGCTAGGACTTAAATTTTGTATAGCAAAGAAGTTGGTTAAGCCTACAGTTTCACCTTTAAATGAATCGGTACCATCAGCAATCGGACCACGTACTTTCATTGCATCAGAACGTATATCGGAGAAAGAACCACCAACGTTTGCCTGCAATGAAATGGTTTCACCAAACATTTTATTAACATTCACAAGGAAGTCTGCATACAACTGCTTATCATTTGTTCGGGTAATTCCGTATAAGCCGCGAGACGACTTTTCCGTCAATTGAGTATTGGTGGAAGCATAGAACTTCTCTGTATAATCATTATTAGAATTATCCAAACGAACGCGACCGGAAACGCTCAACCAATCTAATATCTGATAACTTAAATTAGCATTCAGCATATAACGGTCTTTTTTGTTCTCACGCAGATTGCGATAATTCACCCAATATGGATTCTGCATAGTCATGGCCTCATCACCAACGGGCCAATATTGAGTATAAATCTTGCGAGCAGGGTCGTAACGTTCGTACATACTAATATCTTCCCAGTCATTGCCACGCGGAAATAAATAAGCTCCTACTAACGGGTTATTATACGTACCTTGGTTCGTCATATTTCTATCATTTTGTAGAATATAACTTGCTCCGAAATCCAATGTCATTTTATCATCCAAAAAAGATGTTGTATTTCGGACTGTAAAGTTATAACGATTGTACTTGTTATTAGGAACAATACCTTTTGAATTTACGGCTGCTGCTGAAGCATATGTCTGATTTTTCTCTGTTCCGGTAGAAAATGAGACACTTTCTGTAGCAATAACGCCTGTTTGGAAATAGTCATCTTGAGGACTATAGCCAAAATAGTTGGTTTCTGTTAGTTTACGGCCCCAGCTACGTGCCCCGGAAACATTCTGCACACCTTCCATACCTGTTCCATAACGGGTCTGAAAACGTGGCATAATAAAAGGAGATGTAAATTCAGTGTTTGAATTGACTGTAATACTAACCCTTCCTTCTTTTCCTTTTTTAGTCGTGATTACAATTGCGCCATTAGCAGCTTCCGAACCGTACAAAGCTGCTGCGGCAGCACCCGTCAATACAGACATTGATTCAATATCTTCCGGATTGATATCGGCAATCGGCTCACTGGAACCTCGTGAGTCAAATTCCGTACCTCCACTTTTTGTTGAACGTCCGGAAAAAATGGGTACACCATCGATTACGTATAGTGCATTGGAAGATTGCATAATTGATTTTGTACCACGCATCACTACTTTTGAAACACCACCAACACCTGATGAAGAGGCATTGATATTGACACCTGCTACTTTTCCATTTAAAGAATTGACAAAATTTGCATCTTTGTTTGATGTAATCTCATTGGTGTTCACTTGTTGTACATTATAACTTAATGCCTTTTCCGAACGTTTGATACCCAATGCAGTGACAACAACTTCGTCTATTACTTGTGTATCATCCAACATCGTAATATTGATGGCTGTCTGTCCTTTTAATGGAATTTCTTGTGTCTTATAACCTATATAAGAATAAACAAGAATAGGGTTAGCGTTCTTAGTAACCACTTTATAGTTACCATCCAAGTCAGTTATAGCCCCATCAGTTGTACCCTTTATCAGGATGCTGACACCAATCAGAGGTTCTCCCTTAGCATCCAAAACTCGGCCTGTTATAGTACGTTCTTTTCCAGTTGGTTGTTGGGTTGGAGCAGGAACTCCTTTTTCTGATAAATAAACAATATTCTCTTATATTTTATAAGAGATATCTTTATTTTTCAGAAGTGTGTCTAAAACTTCCTCTAAAGAGACATTTTTTACTTTTAACGGCTCAACGGTAATTGTTGACAGCTTGTCATTGTAAAAAAACTGATACTTTGATTGTGATTGAATTTGTTTAATAACACTACCCAAAGTTGTACGGGGAGTCGATAAGGTCAACTGTGCCGCAGCCCATTGTACAGGAACTGCTATCAACAAGAGAATCAGTAAAGCTCGAAATAGCTTCGACTTTTGAAGCGAATGTTTGCTTTCCATACATTTTATTTAATGGTTATACATTTTATTGAACTCCAAAGGAAGGTGTCGACTTTCCTTCCCTTTGCTAATAAAACAACGCTAAATTAATAAACACTTAGCTGAATTTATAATTTTTTTCGGAAAAGCTCAAAAATCTTTAGTTCTTGGTAGTGAAATGCATTGAATCAAACGGTAGCTTCTGTGTCTTTTATATAGTCCCTCCTTGTTACTTGAAGAATAGGATTGATTACATTTTACCAAGTTCTTAGTGAACTTATGCAAAATAATGTGATTAAAATCTTTAAACGATAACAAATATGAGAAGAATAGTAAAAAATAGTTGGTTTGCAGTAATATTGATGACATGGGGGATGGTGTATTCCTCGTGTGAGGACTGGACAGACCCGGAAAGCATTGATATCCATTATCCTACGTTTGAAGAGCAGAATCCGCAATTATATGCTGATTATATCAGAGATCAGAAGAACTACAAAGCTGGAGAACATAAGTTAGTCTTTGTTTCTTTTGACAATCCGGTCGGTAATCCAAGTAACCAGGTCGAACGTCTCATCGCTATACCGGATAGTGTCGATTTCGTCTGTTTGAACAACTCAGAAAACCTTTCGAATGAAACACAAGTCGAAATGGTGAAAATACGCGAGAAAAGTATTCGTACGCTTTCCATTATCAATTATGAGAGTCTGGAACAAGAATGGAATAAGAAGGCGAAAGAAAATTCAGAATTGACGGAAGAAGATGCGCAAAAGTATCTGAACGAACGTACGGACGCTATGTTGGCTCTGTGTGACAGCTATGGATATGACGGCATCCTTATCGATTATACAGGACTTTCAATGGTAGGCATGCAAGAAGCTGTATTGCAACAATACAAGACGCGCCAACAAAACTTTTTCAGTAGAGTATTAGATTGGCGAAATAAACATGCCAACAAAACATTGGTATTATACAGTTATGTGCAATATCTGACTCCCGAAAACATGGATATGCTGGATGAATATAATCATTTGATATTGAAAACCGCTTCTTCCAAAAATATAGATGATTTGACATTGAATGTTCTCATGGCTATTCAAGCAGGGATAGATGCAGCAGGAATGGATGCGAACCCTGTTCCCAAAGATCGTTTTGTAGCTTGTGCGCAGCTTCCTCAACAAGAAGATAAGGATATGATAATCGGTTATTGGAATACACAGGATGCAAATGGAAACAAGACATTGGCTGCACAAGGTACTGCTCAATGGATTGTACAATCATCTTCAACTTATACCCGTGCTGGTATTTTTATAACCAATATCCAAAAGGATTATTACAACAATACCTACGCGGCAGTACGTGAAACTATTCATATAATGAATCCTAATAAATAGAAATACAATATGAAATTACATATTTATCAATTGGCTATTATGGCACTTACCGTATTTACGATGAGCAGCTGTAAGGATACGGATATTAATGATGAACATCATTATGACAATAAGCTTTATATAAGCTCGGTACCTGTAACAGACGATTTACTAATTAAAGAAGACATATTGTCTGATAGTCGAAAAATCACTTATCGGCTTGCAGCTCCCGCTGATGATGAAGTCCAAATCAGCTTTGATGCGAAACCGGCTTTGACAGCTGCTTACAATCTGAGTTTTGCAGATAATGCTACAGCACTTCCCGAGGCATATTATGATATCCCTGTGAAAGACGCTACGATTAAAACCGGAGAAATTTCCGGGGATGACATCATCGTGAATTTCGTCAATTTGAATCAATTGGACGACTCACGTCGCTACGTGCTGCCTGTCACAATAACAGATGTATCCGGTATCGGAGTTCTTGAGAGTGCCCGTACTACTTATTTTATCATCAAAGGAGCTGCTCTTATTAATGTTGTAGCCAATATCAAAGAAAACTATTTCCCGATAAATTGGAGTAGTGATGTAAGCAAGATGACTACTATTACAGTGGAAGCATTGGTACGAAGTGATGACTGGGTAGCCAAGCGCGACAATGCATTAAGTTCTGTTTTTGGAATTGAAGGTAATTTCCTGATACGTATCGGTGATGGTGACCGTCCGCGTGATCAACTTCAGGCATTTGTGCCAGGCGGAAGTTTTCCACCGGCAAATCACGCACCGGGTATTGGACTTCCGGTAAATGAATGGGTACACATAGCTGTTGTGTATAATACTGTCAATAAAAACCGGATTTATTATAAGAATGGTGTGGAAGTTTATAAAGACCAGTCGGCAAATAGTACAGTAAATTTAACTAGGAATTGTTATATAGGTCGTTCTTTCGATGGCACCCGTTGGCTTCCGGGCGAGATTTCGGAAGTTCGTATCTGGAACGTAGAGAGAACTGCAGAGCAGATTGCAGATAATCCTTACAAGGTAGATCCTGCAAGTGAAGGGCTCGTAGCTTATTGGAAATTTAATGAGGGTTCCGGAAAAGTTGTCATAGACCGTACCGGAAATGGAAATGATATTACCGGGAATAAAGAACCGGTATGGATTCCTGTAGAACTTCCTCAAATGTATTAATCCTTTTTATTAAAAAGAATATTATTATGAAACAAAAATATCTGATAACAGGTTTGGTGGTTGCTACATTTACAAGCTGCTTAACTTATCTAACCTCTTGTGCTGATGATCTTGTAATAGATACAACGGTTGATGAATCAGCATATACCGGTATTTATGAGAACAACGGATATCTACGTGACGGAAAGTCAAATTTGGCTTCTAGCGTAATAGAACTGTACAAGGATACTTATACTACTTCTGTAAAGATGGGGCTTAGTAAAGCACCGGGTAGTACTACTTCCGCTCAAGTGATCATTGATGCCAATTATTTGGATACTTATAATAAAGAGCATGAAACTGATTTTGAATTATATCCTGAGCACCTCGTGTCTTTCAAAAATGACGGGATGCTTACGGTAGATGTTCAAACAAAATCTGCCCGGACTGATATCACCATTCAGGCGGATGGCACCTTAAAAGAGTTTGTAAAGACATGGTTAACTGAAAAAGGCT
>ERZ833822.1886-NODE-1886-length-15007-cov-3.432183_pt1 | contig 15007 bp, 8 predicted proteins | sample MGYA00519913_ERZ833822 | MGnify/ENA primary metagenome ERZ833822 (study PRJEB31850, sample SAMEA3708746) | human gut metagenome | biome: human gut; feature: human-associated habitat; material: faeces | place: China | collected 2014 ... | reverse complement strand
CACCTACTTTGTGACAATTATATAACGTCCTCTATACAGAAATATGCGGTTTTAAGCCATTTTCGTGGTAAAAAAGCCGCATATTTTTTGTAGCAATGACTTGACATCCTCGGGCAGTATGTGCCGGAAAACTTAAGGAGAAGTTCGACGGAAGTATTCAGTATGCAGTCAGTGTGGTAGAAGATGAGACACACAGTATAGTTGAAAGCATTCGAAATACAACTAAAGCTATGCGTACAAAGAAATTAGTAGACAGCAAATCCATTCATTCGGATATGCTGGTATCTCTGATACGGGCACTTGAGGAATGTGACAGTGATACGGAGCATCACGTTCGCCGTACACAGATTATGGGTGCAGAGCTTGGTAAACGTATAGAGTTATCCGATATACAGCAAAGCCGCTTGTCCCTACTCTGTCTGCTTCATGATATCGGAAAGATCGGTGTTCCGATGGAGATATTGAACAAACCGGGAAAACTTACCGATGAAGAATGGAAGATCATGCGTTCACATGTTGAAAAGGGCTACGATATTGCAAACAGTAATGTAGAATTGAAGCAGATTGCAGAGGAAATCAGACATCATCATGAAAGATGGGATGGAAAGGGCTATCCGGACGGACTGAGCAGGGAGAGTATACCGGTACTGTCACGTGTAATAGCTGTTGTTGATGCATTTGATGCGATGGTAAGTGACCGTCCATATAGAAATGGAATGCCTGTATCCGATGCACTTGAAGAATTAAAAAAATGCGCCGGAACACAATTTGATCCGTTTATTGTTTCCGAGTTTATTCAAATGATATCAGAGAATTATTCTGATACCGTAAAGGGAGTTCATAAGTTCAGGCAGGAGAAGGAAAAACCTCAACACAAACAAGTGGCAAAACCGGAGGATAACAGTACACTTCAGGAAGCATTCTGTGTACATACAGTGCAATGCAGCAGATATTTGCTGGATGATTCATGGAATATTTTGTCTGTGGATGATAATTTCGAGAAGCTGACAGGTTATTCCGGTGAGGATGTAGAAAAAAATTCCATGAATCAGATGGATCTGATCCCTGAAGCTGATCGGACAGAATATTTGTGCCGGACAAATGCCAATCTGGCTAAGAGTACATATGTATTGCAGGAACACAGACTCCATCGAAAGGATGGAAAGGATATTTATGTCTTTTGCTATGGACGTGTCTTTTACGATTCGGCAGTTAAACAGGATCGTGCAGAGATTATTATTTCAGATGTATCGAGTACTTATTCCATGAAGATCCTGACAGATGCAGAGCAGAATAAGGCAGAAGTCAGATTGCGGAATTGGGAGAATACATATCGTACAGATTCCCTGACGGGTCTTTTGAACCATGCGGCTTTTCGGAATGATATGGAGATGAAGCTGTTATCAGGTGATTTTAATGCAATGATGATCATGATAGATGTTGATAAATTTAAGCAATATAATGATACCTATGGTCATCATAATGGTGATAAATATCTGATTTTAGTCGCCCAGACATTGCTTGCGTCTTTACGAAATGAAGATTTTGCCAGTCGTATGGGTGGGGACGAATTTGCGGTAATGATGTTCTTCAATAAGAGTGTGCCGGAGAAGGCGATCAAAGAACATGCCCAGCAGATATTTGACAAAGTAAATCTGACAGTAAAATCTGCAGAGGGAGGTACCGGCATCTCTATGGGCGCAGTCATCGCTAAGTCAGAAGCAACCTTTAACCGGTTATATGAGGAAGCAGATAATGCATTATACGAGGCGAAGGAAAGCGGAAGAGGCAGACTGGTCGTGAAGGAGCATGGGGAAAAATAATATAGTATTTATGTTTATAGATGGCATTCTAACAGGAGGTGTTAGGATGCCATAAGAAGTTTGGAGAATTTTGATGACAAAAGAGGAATGGTATAAGCAGCTATTTGAGAGACTTGGTAATTCCAAGTTCCGAAGCAGCTTTCATTTAAAGCAGAAGGATATTGATTACATAAATGAAAAAGGACTGGATACTATAAGACAGCATGCGCAGGACTTTATTGCAAAGCGGGAAGCTCCGGCGGTTATTCCAAACGATGGAAAACAGACGCCGATGAAAGGGCATCCGGTATTTATCGCACAGCATGCAACTGCAACCTGCTGCAGGGAGTGCATCCGAAAATGGCATAAGATACAGCCGGGCAGGGAATTGAGCCAGATACAGCAGGAGTATCTTGTGGATGTGATCATGACCTGGATTCAGAGAGAGATGGAGAGAAATAAGGGGTGAGATAACAGTCGGAGCCAATATTCTGGCTGTTTTTGTATAGTTACTGAAAATTTAAATGCTTCACGCAGATAATAATTTAGTCAAAATAAACAATAATGACTAAATTGAAAACCTTGACGATAAAATTAAAACATGATATTTTATAAGTAATCAATTAGGTTATTCGAGTATATAATGACTAAATTAAAAATGTGAGGCTATTGAATGAGAGATTATAATTATAAAGAAAAGTGGAGCAAACTGCTAACGCCTGAGATAGTAAAGAAACTCACGCTCATCAATGAGTATAAAGGGGAACAAAGATTATTTATCGAGGCACATAAGGATGAATTAATTGAGTTAGTAGAAATTGCTAAAATTCAGAGTACTGAGGCTTCAAATAGAATAGAGGGAATATTTACCGCAGATGACAGAATCAAAAGCCTTGTTCAGGCTAAAACTACACCACGGGATCGTGATGAAGCTGAGATAGCGGGATATAGAGATGTGTTAAATACAATTCACGAAAATTATGATTATATTCCAATTAATGCAAATTATATTTTGCAGTTGCATAGAGATTTGTATAAATTTTTGGGAAGTACAGAAGGTGGACGGTTTAAGACTTCTGACAATATTATTCGAGAAACAGATGCGGATGGGAATGAATGTGTTCGATTTAGACCGGTTCCAGCATGGGAAACTGCACCTTCAATTGATGAATTGTGTAAATCGTATCATGAGGCAAAGTCTGAAGCAGATCCGTTGCTTTTGAGTTTGATGTTTATCTTAGATTTTTTATGTATACATCCGTTTAATGATGGAAATGGACGTATGAGTAGATTGCTTACTTTACTTTTGCTTTACCAGTCGGGTTTTATTGTTGGTAAGTATATAAGTATTGAAAGAATTATTGAAGAATCAAAAGAAACTTATTATGAAGTTCTTCAGGATAGTTCCATTAACTGGCATGAGAATGAAAATGATTATAAACCATTTGTGAACTATATGCTGGGAGTTGTTGTAAACGCATATAAGGAATTTGAATCCAGAGTGGAATTGCTGACGAATCCTAATCTGTCAAAAGCAGATCGTGTTCGTGAGATAATAAGAAAACATATAGGGACAATTACAAAAGCGGAATTGTTGAATATGAATCCGGATATAAGTGATACAACTATTCAGAGAGCTTTAGCAGATTTGTTAAAGAATGGAGAAATTGAAAAAATTGGTGGAGGACGCTACACGAAATATGTGTGGAGAGTGGAGGATTAAATGATTACAGGTGAATTAAAAAATAAAATTGATGGTTTATGGGATATTTTTGCTGCAGGAGGTCTGGTTAATCCTCTTGAAGTGATTGAGCAGATTACCTATCTGATGTTTATTCATGATTTGGATGATTCCGATAATATAAGAGCAAAAGAGAGTGCAATGCTGGGGCTTCCATTTCAGAGTATTTTTTCAGAAGAAGTAAAGATTGGAGAAAGAACAATTGACGGTTCACAGCTTAAATGGTCTGTCTTTCGTGATTTTCCAGCAGATAGAATGTACTCTATAATGCAGGAATGGGTATTCCCATTTATTAAAACACTGCACAGTGATAAGAATAGTGCATATTCCAAATACATGGATGATGCAATATTTAAATTACCAACACCCCTTGTTTTATCAAAGGTAGTTGACTCTTTGGATGAAATCTATGCAATGATGAATGAAGTTCAGACTGCTGATGTACGGGGAGATGTGTATGAATACCTATTATCAAAAATTGCTCAGTCGGGGCTTAATGGTCAGTTTAGAACGCCAAGACATATTATTCGAATGATGGTTGAGATGATGGATCCTTCAAGCGATGAAGTGATTTGTGATCCGGCATGTGGAACCTCTGGTTTTTTGGTAGCTTCAGGAGAATATCTGAAAGAAAAAAAGAGAGAAGAAATCTTCTATGATAAGCAAAAGAAAGAGCATTATATGAATCACATGTTCTATGGTTATGATATGGATAGAACAATGCTTCGCATTGGGGCAATGAATATGATGACACATGGAATTGACAATCCATTTATTGAATACAGAGATAGTTTGTCTGATCAAAACACAGACAAGGATAAATATTCTTTGGTATTAGCAAATCCGCCATTTAAAGGAAGTCTTGATGCAGAATCTGTATCAGGAGATTTACTTAAAGTTTGCAAGACGAAGAAGACAGAATTATTGTTCCTTGCGTTATTCATACGTATATTAAAAATAGGTGGACGATGTGCATGTATCGTTCCGGATGGTGTGTTATTTGGATCATCCAAAGCGCATAAGGATATAAGAAAAGAGATTGTTGAAAATCAGAGGTTGGAGGCTGTTATTTCAATGCCTTCTGGAGTATTTAAACCATATGCCGGAGTTTCAACTGCTATTCTTGTGTTTACCAAAACGGAGCATGGCGGAACAGATAATGTTTGGTTCTATGATATGACAGCAGATGGTTTCAGTTTGGATGATAAACGAGCTCCGATCTCGGAAAATGATATTCCTGATATTATTGAGAGATTTAGAAATCTGGATAAGGAGACAGACCGAAAACGTACAGATAAGTCATTTATGGTTCCAAAACAGGATATTGTGGATAATGCTTATGATCTTAGTATTAACAAGTATAAAGAGATTGAATATGTTGCTGTAGAGTATCCGCCGACATCGGAGATAATGGCAAATATTCGTGAGATTGAAATAGAGATTGGGAAAGAGATGGATGAGTTAGAGCACTTATTGCATTTGTAAGAGGATAAAATTGTATTTATATTGTGTGAATGAAACAGAGTTAGATATATGTCATATTAAAAAAATATCTCTATTTTGACTTAGAAGAAAATGACAAAAAGAAATCAAACACAATATTTAATACATTGAACCCTAAATTGACGAAAATAGTCAACCCCAGGAGCAAAGGATTCTAAGCAATAACATGCCTACTCCTATTCAGGAACCCAGCTTTAATCCAGCGCAAGTTGACTATGGTTAATAGTAACATAATAGAATTACATGTCAAGACCTTGAAAAATTCATTATGGGGTCAGAGGGCTAAAATAAAAGGAAAGGAAAAACAAATTCGGATTTGTAGGGATGGTGTAGATGGAAAAAACGAAAGTAAGAACACTTATAAGGCAAGTCAGAGGTGTTTCTTATAAGCCAGAAGATTTGCATAATGAGCTAGATGATAATTCTGTAATATTGCTAAGAGCAAATAATATAGATGAGGGAAAAATAAATTTTGATGATGTTGTATATGTAGACAAAAGTAAAGTGTCAGATGAACAGTATCTTAAAGATGGGGATATTCTTATTTGTGCTTCGAGTGGAAGTAAAAACTTGGTGGGTAAGGCAGCAAGCATAAGACTCAACATGGAATGTACATTTGGTGCATTTTGTAAGGTTGTTAGACCCAAGGAAGGTATTGAAGAGTATTTGGGCGTCTATTTTCAAAGTCCTATATACAGACGAAAAATATCAGAAGTAGCTATTGGTGCTAATATTAATAACATTAGAAATGAGCATATTGATGAACTTGATATACCCGTATTTTCGAATGATGAACAAGTGAGTATTGCTAAGAGAATGCATTTAATACAAGAGGTTATTTCTAATAGAAAAGCAGAATTAGAAAAACTAGATGACCTCATCAAAGCCCGATTTGTCGAGATGTTTGGGGATCCTATTTTGAATCCTAATGGGTATTTGAAGGAAAAAATTGAAAAACATATTGATTTACTTTCTGGATATCCATTTAAGAGTGAACAGTATGTGGAAGAGGGAATCAATATTTGTGGTGGCCTTATAATTATGCCACAAAAAATTAAATGGAATGAATGTGTTCATTGGAGCTCGGCAGAAGGTTTTGAAGACTATTTGCTTAATGAAAATGATATAGTAATGGCGCTTGATCGTCCTTGGATTTCAGAGGGATTTAAGATGGCTAAAGTTGATGCAGAACATTTGCCGGCGTTATTGATTCAGCGAACTGCGAGAATTCGAGCAATCGATATGAATCAAGAATATTTATATAATTGTTTCATAAATGGTGGATTCGACAAACACAGTTATGTTACAGGCTCATTAGTGCCGCATATATCGGCAAAAGATATTAGAAGTTTTGAAATAATGATTCCACCAGCAGAGTTACAAAACCAGTTCGCCGACTTCGTCCACCAAGTCGACAAATCAAAAGTTGTAGTTGCAAGCGTTAAGTGAGATAATATATTATCAGTGTGTATGGAACTACATAAAAAAGAAGAATTCATAATAATGAAATAATAGATTATTCAGATGTAAATACTTGAGAGAATGGAGGGGATTATATGATAACCAATTTTGATTACTTAAAAAATGAATCAAAGTTTTCCAGTTTTGCAGATGTTGCCATTTCGGCAGAGAAAATTATTCTTATAGATCCGGAAGCGAGTATTATTAACAGCCGCCGAGCTATGGAATTTGCGTTAAAGTGGATGTATTCAGTAGATGAGGAACTTGAAAGGCCATATCAGGATAATTTATACAGCTTAATGAATGCAGAAGAATATCGCCAGATTGTAGGACCGGATCTTTGGAAACGCATGAACTATATTCGGCGAAGTGGAAATAATGTTGCTCATAGCAATAAAAAATTAGGACGGGATGAAGCTATGCTTTGTCTTGAAAATTTGTTTATTTACTTAGATTATATTGCATATTGTTATTCTGATCATTATGAAGACAGATCTTTTGACAAATCATTAATTATATCTCGCCTTGAAAAGGCAAAGCAATCAAAAGAGATTGCAAATGCAGTTAATGAGGAACTAATTAAAGAACAGAAAAAGTCCGCAAAACAAGAACTTGATTTACAAAAATTAATTGAAGAAAATGCTTCACTTAAGGAAGCTCTTTCTGCGCGAAGACAGGAACAACAGCAGACATATGTTCCGAAGCCTCTTGATTTGTCAGAGTACAAAACAAGAAAATTATACATTGATTCTATGCTAATGGATGAGGGATGGACAGAAGGAAAGGATTGGATGAATGAGGTCGAAATTTCAGGCATGCCAAATAAATCAGGTATAGGATTTGCAGATTATGTGCTTTATGATGATATGCACCGTCCGTTAGCAATTATAGAGGCGAAAAGAACTTGTGTGGACGTTGCAAAAGGCAGACAACAGGCTAAGCTCTATGCAGATTTACTAGAAAAAGAATATAAGAGAAGACCGGTTATTTTCCTTACCAATGGATTTGAAACACATATTATTGATGGACAATATCCGGAAAGAAAATGTTCCGTTATTTATTCAAAACGAGACTTGGAAAAGTGGTTTAATTTATTAACTATGAGGACAAGTCTTAAGTATGTTGTAGTCAATAAAAATATTGCTGGACGATATTATCAGGAGGCTGCTATTAAAGCAGTTTGTAATAGCTTTGATGAGAAAAATCGTAGAAAAGCGTTGCTTGTCATGGCAACGGGCTCTGGAAAAACAAGAACTGTGATAGCGTTATGTGATTGTTTATTAAAAGCCGGATGGGTAAAAAATATTTTATTTCTTGCAGATCGAAATTCACTTGTTACACAGGCAAAAAGAAGTTTTGTGAATATGCTGCCTAATTTATCATGTACAAATCTTGTTGAAGAAAAAGACAATCACAATGCACATTGTGTATTTTCCACATATCAGACAATGATGAATTGTATTGATACAGTAAATGATAATGAGGGAAAATTATTTACATGTGGTCATTTTGATCTTGTAATTTGTGATGAGGCACATAGATCAATTTATAATAAATATAGAGATATATTTTCATATTTTGATGCACCGTTGGTTGGTCTTACTGCTACCCCCAAAGATGAAATTGATAAGAATACATATGAGATATTTGAATTGGAAAATGGTGTTCCAACATATGGTTATGACTTAGCACAGGCTGTGAAAGATGGATATCTTGTTGATTATATTTCAGTTGAATCGAGACTGAAATTCATTGAACAGGGAATTGTATACGATGAATTATCAGAAGAAGATAAAAAAGCATATGAAGATACATTTAAAGATGAGCAGGGTAATTTACCAGAGGCAATAAGTTCGTCTGCACTTAATACATGGTTATTTAATGAGGATACCATCAAACAGGTATTAAATATTTTAATGACGGAAGGCATTAAGATTGAGTACGGACAGAAAATAGGTAAGACTATTATTTTTGCAAAGAATCATGATCACGCAGAGAAAATATTAAAAGTATTTAATCAGGAATATCCGCATCTTCCTGACTTTGCAAAAGTAATAGATAATTATATGACCTATGCACAGAGCGCAATAGATGAGTTTTCGGATCCAAAGAAAATGCCACAGATAGCCATATCTGTAGATATGTTAGATACAGGTATTGATGTGCCTGAAGTTTTGAATTTGGTGTTCTTCAAAAAAGTTATGAGTAAAGCAAAATTCTGGCAGATGATTGGTCGAGGTACAAGACTTTGCCCTGGTTTATTGGACGGAGCGGACAAACAGAAATTCTATATTTTTGATTTTTGTGGAAATTTCGAGTTCTTCCGAATGAATAAAGGGAAAGCCTCAGCTAATATGATTGCACTTCAAGGGGCGATTTTTAATCTGAAATTTGAGATTACCTATAAGCTTCAGGATATTGAATATCAAATGGACAGGCTTATTGCATATCGAAAGGCATTAGTTCAACAAATGAGCGAGAAGGTTCAAGAACTGCCAAGGGACAATTTTGCTGTTCGTCAACACCTGAAATATGTAGAATTATATTCTACAGAATCGAATTATCAAACCCTTACATATGAGGATACTTTAATAGTTAAAGAAGAGGTTGCACCACTGATCTTACCGGATGGTGAGGATGCAAGTGCTGTAAGATTTGATGCGCTTATGTATGGAATTGAATTAGCATATTTAGTTGGCAAAAAGTATTCGAAGGCTCGTACAGATCTTTATAAGAAAGTGACGGGAATTGCAAGTGTAGCGAATATTCCAGAAATTCAGGCACAATCCGAATTAATCAATAAGATTTTGGATACAGATTACGTTGATAATGCGGGAATAAATGAATTTGAAGAAATAAGAGAGCAACTTCGTGATCTTATGAAATATTTGCCACATCCGAATATACGTTATGATACTAATTTTACAGATGAAATACTTTCGACAGAATGGAATGAATCTGAACTTGAAAATGATGAATTAAAGAATTACAAGGCAAAAGCAGAATATTATATAAGGCAGCATCAGGACAATATTGCTATTGCAAAGTTAAAGACTAATCGTCCATTGACATCAACAGATATTGCTTCATTGGAAGAAATACTATGGCAGGAAATAGGCACAAAACAGGATTATGAACAAGAAATTGGTACAAAACCACTTGGCGAATTTGTTCGTGAGATTGTTGGCTTAGACATGAATGCAGCAAAAGAGGCCTTTTCCGAATATCTTACAAATACAAGTCTTGACAGCAGGCAAATTTACTTTGTAAATCAGATTATCGAATATATAGTTCATAATGGAATGATGAAGGATCTTTCTGTCTTGCAGGAATCTCCATTTACAGATCAGGGAAGTGTTGTTGAAATATTTACTGATTTAAATGTGTGGATGGGAATAAGAAAGGTTATAGACACAATAAACGCTAATGCAGCAGCATAGGGAAAAGGATGAAGTCAGTCACATGCCTGGGTGGGAAAGAGTAATAAAAATGGAGGCAGGTGGAGGACAATAGTTTAATACAAGGGAGGGGTATTATATTGGATAATTATTTGGAACATGAAGATAAAGTAAAGTTTGTTGATGGTGTTCTTGCTAAAAGTCAGGAGTGGCAATGGTTTATTGAGTGTGTTGAACAGAAATTTGAGTTGGACGATATAAAGAATTATGAAGAATTTAAAGAAAAAAATATACCATTAAGGGAAATTTTAGGAAAGTTTATTCGGATTGTCGAAGTATCGGATAAGGAATGGATATTTACTCAAGATGTTCTTCAAGATTTATTTTGTATAGCTCGTTTTAGTGTTGGAGCGGTGTCCATTGATGATTGTAGGTCGATGGTGCTAACCAATATGGGTAAAATAATTCTGACAATAGTATGGTTGACTAAGCTTGAGAATTCTGATAATGGAACAGATTATATCATTGATATGCGTTTCATTAGTCAGAAGAATTTTTTTCAGACAATTAATATGAAATCTTTTGTTACAGAAGAAGATGAAATAATAAAATATTTGGATTCTATTAATATTAATGGGTTTGAATTTCCAAAGAAGTGTATTAAGGATAACCTATTACAGGTTCCTTACGGCATTACCCAAGGTTTTATAGAGAAATATAAGAAAAATTTATTGTCGCCAAATGTATTTAATTTTCAGTGTATACAAAAAGAAGAGTATTTAACATGGCAAGAGGACACATTGCTTGATATGTTATCAATTTCAATAAAAAAGAAAATGATTGTGCCATTTTTTTCTAATGGTAATAATGTAGTTCCAGATTATAGGCTTTGGACAAATGAGGTTATTAATCAGATAAAAGAATTTTTCCATAATCCAGTAGTGGATTTTGTTACAGAATCCGTTAATTATATTAAAAATGGTATGGCTCCCAATAGAAAAGTTATAGATATACACTGTAAAATGCTAAAAGAATTGATAGAAAAGGAGGATGAATTTTCTGTATATTCATCTTCAACTTATACTATTATTTCGTCATTGTTTTCTGATGGGTCAATGAAGAATATTGAAAAAAAGGGGGATTTATTAGATTTAATTAAGTGCGCTCAGAAAGTTGATTCAAATACATTGCTTTTGCATATGAGAGAAGATGGATTCCCATTATCTAAAAATCAGAATAATGCAATAAAGAAATTTATTGTTGAACAATATAAGCCTATTATAAATATAGATGATATTTCTCATTTAAATAATTATTTAAGAAATAAGGATATAGCTCAAAATATTACTCAGCCTTATTATGAGATGATTAAACCAAAATTCTTAAAAATGCTAGATAATCCAAGACAGCAGCTTATACCTATGTTATTTTATCAGGCGATGCAGTTCTTAATTGTGTTAAATCAAACAAATCAGCAGGTGAATAAACGTAAAGTAAGAGCTGATATGATTAGTTTGCAGGAATATTGGCAGAATTATTTATATACAGAACAATCCAAGACGTTACATGAGGTTATGTATAGTACTTCGTTTGCGGCGGAGGATGTAGAAACTTATAATAATGGTATACTTATTAATCCTATTTTTCTGGCAAAACAATGTTTACGTGTAAGTACGGAAGAAATTCTTGAAATAATGGTATCTATATCGGAGCATCCGTTCTTGTATTTAGTGGACCGAATGGTTCTTAGTCCTATTTACCCGTTAAAAGGGTGCGATATTAATTTAGCTAATCGTGATATTGATAATCTTCTGAGAATCCAGGTTGAGGATATAAAAAACAAATTTGGATATAAGCTTTTGAATGTTTTGAAAACAGATAGCTATGTTGCTGGCATTCATGAATATTATCAGCAGTTTGCAACGTTCAGCATTTCGATGTTTACGAAAGAAGAAACACTTTATCACAAAGTTGAAGCTTTAATTGATACTAGGTTGATACAGTATGAGGAAGATATTCAGCTTGGACATCTAACACAGTTATTTCCAATTCTTGAAATACAGATAAGAAGATTGGGAAAAATGGCTGGAATTGTTCCATTTAAGGAAAAAATGAGCGATTTTATGAAGTTTAAGGATCCTAGTTCTGTATTAAGGGAACTTTTGGGTAATATTTATAAAGAACTAGGGAGTTTTGAAAACGTGCCTGATCTACTATTTGTTTATCATTTTATGTATAACGGTAATTCTTTGAATATTAGGAACGAATGCATTCACGGTCGTGATTACATAGTTGGTAGTCGCCTAAAATTTGCATTTAAGGTTACACTACTTGCGTTATATATGATCATCTATCGTATCGGAGTTATAGAAAAGAATGAAGAAGTAGATCAGTAGATTTGAGAGAAAAAGTTGAATGTGTTACTCCAAGAAAGTTAAATGTTATATATTAAATGATAAAATATATTGGCCATTTTTATATTGTAATACATCTCAAGGAGATAAAAATATTATACGATATATTTTAATGAAGATAATGGTATAGGACTTTTCAGAAAAAGGGTAATTAATAAGTGCGGGAGGATAAAATGTTAAAAAAAATAAAATTTAAAGGTGGATTTTTTACAGAAGAAACTGAGTTGGAATTATTCAAGAATGAAGATAGAATATCAATTCTATATGGGAAGAATGGTTCTGGAAAAAGTACAATATCTAATGCTATTCGAAAAGCGAAAGGGGATATGATTGAGGAGATTTCAGAAGCCAAAGTGTATGATCAAGAAGGTTCTGATTTTGAGGATATACAATGCATTCATGTATTTAATGAAGATTATATTAATTCGCGTGTAAAAATTAAAGATGATGGGCTGAGCACTATTGTATTGTTTGGTGAATTAGGTAATCTTGAAGATAGGATATTGACTTTACAGCATGAGTTGAAGACTGAATTAATCAGAAATGAAGAACTCAAAGCTATCGCTGAAGAATTCAAAGACCAACATAGTAAAAAGTCTCCATATAATTGTAGATGTCAAATTATTCAAGGACTGTCTGGAGATGGGCATTGGGCTGAACGTGAAAAGATTATTAATGATGGAAAACGTAATGCGAGTGTTACGGAAAAAGTAATTGATTCTATAATTGCATTAAGACCCAAAGATACATTATCAGATTTGAAAAGACGCTATGAAGAAAATAATCAATTGCTAAGGCAGGTAAGAAAAAACGAAGCAACGCAGATACAGAACACTACAAAATTGAATATTTTATACGATGAAAATGTATTAAAACATATTCTTTCGCAAAAGGTTGAAAGACCTGAGTTGTCTGATCGTGAACAATATTTACTTCAGCTTATTGATAATGAAAAATTAGAACAGATTAATGAAATGAAAGTAGTGTTTTCTAAAGAAAAAACAAAGAAATGTCCGTTTTGTTTTCAAGATATATCAGAGCAGAAAAAACAAGACCTGATTAGTAGTATAGAAAAGGTATTATCGAAGGAAGTAGATATTCATAAGGAAAAATTAAAAAAATGTATAATACAGGAAGTGAATGTTGATTTTTCTGGAATGGATGTGTTGAATTCCTCTAATTATATAAAATGTAAGGATTTAGTGGAGGAAATTAATAGGGAAATATCTAAAATAAGAGAAATTATTTATAAAAAATTCAACCATCCATATACACCTATTGCCGATTTTGAGAGTGCATTGATTGATAAACTTAATCAATATGAGTTGGTTAGAATTAATTTGCAGAAAGAAATTGAAATGTATAATGATGCTGTTAAAAGAATTGAAATATTAAAAAAAGATCTATTTAAAGACAATGCAGCTATTGCACATTATGAAATATCTAGAGATATTGAGTTATGGGAACAAGCTGTGAAAGATCAAAAGAAAAGATGGTGGCTGCGGTGAAAGAAAGCGAATGAAATATTAGAAAAATCCAATGAAATAATTAATAATATTAGAAATGAATTGAATGTCTTAAGATCTCAAAAGAAAAATATAAAAATAGCAGTCAATTTAATTAATAAAAGTCTTAGATATGTGTTTTTTTCAAAAGATAGACTAGAAATCAAAGTTGAGAATGAGAAGTATGTGTTATATGCGAATGGAAGAACGGTGCGACCTAATAATGTATCTGTAGGGGAAAGAAATATTATTGCATTATGTTATTTTTTTACAGAATTAATAATGAATCAGGATGCAAAAGATGGTTATAATAAAAAATTAATTATTGTTATTGATGACCCTATATCAAGTTTTGATTTTGAGAACAAGATTGGAATTATGTCTTTATTGAAATCTAAGATGTCTGATATAATAAAAAGCAATTTAGAGAGTCAGATTTTGGTGATGACACATGATATTCGGTGCCTATATGATTTAGAAAAAATTGGAGAGGAAATTAGTGATGAATACAAGAGAGAAAAAAATGGGGAAAAGAAGGTGACGTATACTTGTCGAGAATTAAAAAACAAAGAGATTGTTCAATTTAGTGTTAAAAATCGAAATGAATATTCAGAGATTATGAAGGTAGTTTATGATTATGCATGTGGAGGTGATGACACTGATAATTTAACTATTGGAAATTCGATGCGACGAGTTTTAGAGGCTTTTTCGACATTTGTTTATAAAAAGGGAATAGCGGAAGTCTCTTGCAGTGATACGATTTTACAACAGATTGAAGATAAAGATTTTATTGCTTTTTTTAAAAATCTTATGTATAGGCTTGTACTTAATGGGGATAGTCATATGCAAGATAGAACTAATAGTATGGAGGATATGGATTATCTAGATTTTTTGGATGATAATGAACGACGCAGAACTGCTCAGGAAGTGATTTGTTTCATTTATCTATTAAATAAGCAGCATGTTTTGGCGCATTTGGAGGGAAAGAGGAATATTGAAATAAATATAAATAAATGGTGTTCGGACATAAAAAGTTTTTGCAAGTGATGATGAAATGGTGGATTTATTATAGGGGATGACCTTGTTAAGTTTGAGAAGTAACGCTAAATATAAAACATCTGCGATATTGGTTTAGGTGTCTTTCGGTTGGTAAAAATAAGGCTTGGATGATATAATAAAATTT
>ERZ833822.1859-NODE-1859-length-15253-cov-2.927885_pt1 | contig 15253 bp, 6 predicted proteins | sample MGYA00519913_ERZ833822 | MGnify/ENA primary metagenome ERZ833822 (study PRJEB31850, sample SAMEA3708746) | human gut metagenome | biome: human gut; feature: human-associated habitat; material: faeces | place: China | collected 2014 ... | reverse complement strand
TTAATAAACGATACATCTCTTTCCTCTTTCTTACTTGCTTCTATTATAAAAGGCACAGATTCCATCCAATCTTGCCGTCATATTTTCAAAAATCAGATCCACGAGTGTGAGTGCCGTCATTGCTTCCACAACGACTACGGCACGTGGCACAATCATCGGGTCATGTCTGCCCTTAATGGAAATTTCAATATTTTCACCATCTTTATTGACCGTATCCTGCACTGCCGAAATAGACGGTGTCGGTTTAACCGCCGCACGGAATACAATGTTGCTGCCGTCACTCATGCCGCCTAAAACGCCGCCTGCATGGTTGGTTTTTTTTGTAAGTTTTCCGTCCTTCATGACAAAGCTGTCATTATTTTCGCTGCCGGTCATCTTTGCCGCTTCAAAGCCACTTCCGATTTCAAAGCCTTTAACCGCACCGATTGAAAGCATTGCTTTTCCAAGAGAAGCGTCCAGCTTGTCAAATACCGGTTCACCGATTCCCGGCATCATACCCTCAACCACACACTCAATGATACCGCCGATTGAATCGCCCTCCTGTATCTTTTGCGTGGCATACGCTTCAACCTTTGCTGCCGCTTCCTTATCCGGCATTGTAAATGCATTTTCGCGTGCTGCCTGCAGATCAAACTTTTCATAGTCAATCGCAATTCCGCCGATTTCCTTTGCGTAAGCGTGCAGGGTAATCCCAAGGCTTTCCAATATTTTTAACGCAATCGCACCCGCTGCGACCCTGCCAATCGTTTCTCTTGCGGAACTTCTTCCGCCGCCGCGGTAATCCCTGAATCCGTATTTTGCATCAAATGTACAATCGGCATGTCCCGGTCTGTAGTATCCTGCAATCTCCGAATAATCGCCTGAACGCTGATTGGTATTAAATACTACCATGGATATCGGTGTTCCTGTCGTTTTTCCTTCAAAAACGCCCGACAGAATCTTTACTTTATCAGCTTCTTTGCGGGGTGTCGTAAATTTAGACTGTCCCGGTTTTCTTCGATCAAGAAGTTTCTGGATATCTTCCTCACAAAGTTCTAAACCCGCCGGGCAGCCGTCCACTACAACGCCTAACGCTTCTCCATGGGATTCGCCCCATGTCATAATCTTAAATCTGTTTCCATATGTAGAACCAGCCATTTTCTCTCCATTCCGCCACACAATGCGGCATTTCCACTTTCTATCTGACACTTCATCATACCATATACAAGGTTATGTTTTCAACTGTCTGTTTTGTCCCGGTTCTGCATTTTTATAGATTTTTAGAAAGTGCAGGAATATCCTAGCTGTTTAATGCCCGCTGCAGCTCTTCCTGCAAATCACGGATAACTGCGGCAGAATCCGCCGTAATCTTTTCCGGCGGCACTTTATATAAAGTACGTTTCAGCTTACCGAGGATTTCTTTAACCGCCTTTTTCTTACTGCGTTCCCACTCTTTTTTATGGCTGTCCAATTCTGCCTGCGCCTGTCCTGCAAACTGCACTGCCTCCTGACGTACCGCAAGCAGCTGTGTCTTTGCTTCATCCTGTCTTCCGTACATCTGGGCTTCCCATTTTGCGCGCTCAATCTCCTCCTCGGACAAATTGGAGCTGGACGTAATCGTAATGGACTGTTCATGACCCGTGCCTAAATCCTTTGCCGATACATTGACAATGCCGTTGGCATCAATATCAAAGGTCACTTCAATCTGCGGTGTCCCCGCCATCGCCCGCTTAATACCCGAAAGGCGAAAATTCCCCAGCAGTTTATTATCCCTTGTAAATTTTCTCTCACCTTGAAACACTTTGATATCTACACTTGTCTGAAAATTGCCCGCAGTCGTAAATATCTGGCTGTGTCTTGTAGGAATCGTTGTATTACGCTCAATCAGACGGCTTGACACACCGCCTACCGTTTCAATTGAAAGCGACAGCGGCGTTACATCCATTAAAATCATCTCAGAAGCCGCAGAACCCGCCATAAGCTGTCCGCCCAGCTTTCCTGCCTGGACTGCCGCACCGATTGCCACACATTCGTCCGGATTAACATTTCTTGAAGGCTCTTTGCCCATCAAGGTCCGCACTTTATCCTGCACTGCCGGGATTCTTGTTGAACCGCCTACCAGCAATACCATATCAATCTGTGACTTTGTAAGCCCTGCATCATGGATTGCATTTTCAACCGGAATCACCGTCCGCTCAATCAAATCTTTGGTCAGTTCTTCAAATTTACTGCGGGAAAGCTGGATATCCATATGATGTGGTCCGTCTTTTGCCATCGCAAGAAACGGCAGGTTAATATTCGTTGTCATACAGGATGACAGCTCCTTTTTCGCTTTTTCCGCTTCTTCTTTTAACCGCTGAAGCGCTGCCGTATCCTTAGACAGGTTAATTCCCTCCGTCTTTTTAAACTGCTCCACAAGATACTGCACAATGCGCTCATCAAAATCATCACCGCCCAGATGATTGTCACCGGACGTTGCAAGTACTTCAATCACATGGTCGCCGATTTCAATAATGGACACATCGAATGTACCGCCGCCCAGATCATAGACAAGAATTTTCTGTGCCTGTCCGTTGTCAAGACCATATGCCAATGCTGCAGAAGTCGGCTCATTGATGATACGCAGTACATTTAACCCAGCAATCCGTCCCGCATCTTTAGTCGCCTGCCGCTGTGCATCGTTAAAATACGCCGGTACGGTAATCACGGCATCCGTGACCGTATCCCCCAGAAAATCTTCTGCGTCTTTTTTCAGCTTCATTAAAATAAAAGCAGATATTTCCTGCGGCGAATATGCTTTTCCGTCAATCTTTTTTCTGTAATCCGATCCCATATGACGTTTAATGGAAAAAATTGTCCGCTCTGCATTGACAGCCGCCTGCCTTCTTGCCGGATCTCCCACAAGCATCGTCTTGTCTTTTGCAAAAGCCACAACAGACGGTGTTGTCCGGTATCCTTCCTTATTGGCAATCACTGTCGGCACATCGCCCTCCAGCACTGCAACGCAGCTATTTGTTGTCCCTAAGTCAATTCCAATTACTCTACTCATGACCATCCACTTTCCAATCTTCGTTCTAGCACATAATCCGTAAAAATCATCGTTTGGGGACTTTTAACCCCAATACCACATATATATAATCATACCATAAATCTGCCGGGATAATTATTAATTTAGCGGAAAAAAATAAAAAAAATTATAAAACCGGGATTATCGTAAAACAGCGGTCAATACTCTTTGTGCATTTTTGTAAAATATTTTCTCCAGTTCATCCTCCGAAAGCCCTGTCTGATGAAGTGTTTCATACAGCATGACCATTTTGGCAGGACTGTCAATTTCCATCCGGCTCTCCACCCCGTCAAAATCCGAACCGATTGCCAGCACCTCACTGCCTGCAATTTTGCGGATATGCAGAATGTGTGTAACCATATCGCAGATACGGCTTTCACCGTCCGGCTGTGTATCCGAAAGAAAATGCGATGCAAAATTCAAGCCCATAACGCCGCCCGCTTCCGAAAGCTTCCTTATATACATATCAGGCAGATTGCGTGGGTGCGCCGTTATGGCGCGTGCATTGGAATGGGATGCTACAAACGGCATGCCTGTCTTTTTTGCAAACTCTGCCACATTTAAAAATCCGCCGTCCGATAAATGCGATACATCAATTACCATGCCGAGCCGGTTCATTTCTTCAAGCACTTCAAATCCAAACGGTTTTAAGCCCTTCTGCATGATATCCCGGTCTGTGCTGTTTGGGTACCCGATTTCATTTTCATGATTCCATGTCAGGGTTACAAGGCGTACACCGTCTTCATACGCACGGTATAATTTCTGCATTTCTCCGCCCATAACGCCGCCATCCTCAATCGTAAGCAGTATACCCGTGCCTAAATCCTGCATTTTATCGTTCTGCCGGATATCCGGTATATCCCGCCGGGTCAGAACCCTGTACAGTTCTTTTGGGTTGGCATTTAATTCGCGTTTATAAACGGAAACTACACGGTCATACTCTGTCTGTATGGCTTCTTTTCTGTCCACTCCCGTATACGTCCCTGTCGGAATAAAAATGGATGCACACTGAATCACACACCCGCCCTTTTTCAAGGATTTTAAATCTACATTTTTATGATTCCGGACTAGCGTTTCCCCTTCTTTTAACTCTGTGAGCGTATCACAGTGCAGGTCAATATATTTCATAACATTCTCCTATTCTGTAGGCATTTTAATGCCGGAAGAATCGCGGACTGAATTTATTCAGTTCTGCGATAAATTCAGAATTGTGACGCCTGTGGCACAATTCTGTTATGCGAAAATCTTTAATTTATGGATTTTCGCATTTCTCCTTTTCCAATATAAAAATCAATTTTACATCATATTATCAGACGAAAGAGAATATTACAAATGCGTATTGCTGAAATACCGTCACTACATTTATAAAGTAAAAATGCGTCACGGAAACATAAACTTTTCCGTGACGCTTATTTTCTGCCCTTTGCTGTGCCGGCATCCTCGTTGGGAGCTTTCGCCCCAACTTCATTTCTATTTACTTAACTGAAAATATTAAAATATACTTCTCCCGGTATTACATTGTTCTTACACTGTGTTGTAATACTGCTTACCGTTGCATTGACTGTGCTTCTAATCTGTGCCTGCTTTGAGGAAGACGGTATGGAAGCCGTATATCCGCTTGGCAGCTTGTTAGAAGATGCTCCTGAAAAGCTTAGGATATTGCTGAATTTCTTGAGTGTAAACGGCGGCATATAATAATTGTAGCCGTTGTCATAAGAAATGCAGTTGCTTAAATATGCCGTGCAGGAGCTGTTATTGTTATCAAAGCCTTTACTGCTGTGTCCAAAGGCTAAACAGTTGGTTACGGTTCTTACACAGCTGCTTGTAGTATTCACTGAACCGAACTTAAATCCGTTTGGATTGCCGTCATATTTGCTTTTCCAGTTTGCAATGCTTAAAGTTCCCTGTGTGGTACTGATAAAGCTGCCGCCTGGCAGAGAGAACTTTCCTTTTTTGTAATTGCTTGCAAAAGAAGAATCCTTCTTGCTGATTAATTCTACTAAAAGTAAATCCGTATCCAGCGCATTTCCGTTATTATAATCGTATTCCCCGGTAAAAATGGTCGGGTCACCGTTGTTCCAGCATGCACAGTTGGTATATGTCAGGTTGTAGGTTAAGCTGTCCTTATCGTAAGAATCCCAACCGTCATCTGAATTTTCCCATGAATAACAGCCGTAGAATACATTTCCCTTGCCTGCGCCAAGCTTCGGCGCAAAGCCGTCTGCGTTGCCACCGAGTGTATAGACATCACAATTTCTGTAGCTGTATACAAAACGCATGGTATTGCTATATGCACCACCTGTAATCTGCACCCCGGCATCATTGTTGTAACGCACGATGCAGTTTTCAATCGTATTGTTGCCTGCGCTGCTTCCCTTAATCTGGATGCCGTTATCCGGTGCTTTCTGGATAATCAGGTTCTTGATTGTATATTTGCTTCCCGAAATGCGGATGCCGACTTCTGAATCCGTTGTTGCTTTTCCGATATAAGCTGAACGGAATGCTGAAAAGTCTAACACCGGATAGGTACCGTCACTGTTTTTTACACCGATAATAGATACATTGGCATTAGAAGCTTTTAATGCAAGCTGTGCCGTACAGCTGATACTGCTGCCCTTCACATAGACAATGCCGCCGCCCGCTTTTTCAGCCTTTGTCACAGCCGCCGTCAGTTCTGAAAATGAAGTAACGACTGTTCCGTTGCTGGTATCAGTTGTGGAACTGCCGGAAGATGAACTTCCAGAACCGGATGAAGCAGAACTGTCCACCTGAATCTTGTAAATGTTAATACCGCTGTTTGAGGAATACAGGTACACGTATCCTGATGAACCGGAATAATTATATGAAACCGTTGCAGCCGTTGTGCCTGCATTCATCGTGCCAAGCTTATTTCCAGAACCGTCTGCCACAACGAGTGTTCTTGCCGCACTGCCGGAACTCATACAGGTTACTTTAATGGTGTCTGTTCCCGATACCGGTACTTTGACTGCACGATAGCTTGTCGAACCACTGCCGCCCAATGCCAGTGCATATGTATATGCTGTTCCATCCACTGTCTGACTGTTTGCAATCACAGACATGGTCTTTGACGATGTTGCAATCAGTGACAGGTTATCCACTGTTACCGTAGAGGAAATTGTCCCCAGATTTTTAAAACCGGTATTTTTAAAATTCCATGATGTAGAAGCAGATGCTTTTGCCGTCATAGGACTGCCTGCAAGCACCATTGCCAGCATACAGACAATACTCATGCCCCATGCCAATACTTTTTTTAAACCCTTTTTCGCTTTCACCTTGTGAAACCTCCTTGTTTTTGCCTGTTTGTTTTTGCGAAGCAAAAATCTCATGTGAGAAATGATTTTCCTCTTTATTTTTGCTTTGCCGGCACAATGCAGTCATTGTATTTTTTTACAAGCCAAAAGTCAACGGCAGTTTTTACAAATATATTTGTGCATTTTGTACGTATTTTTTACATCTAAAAAGTATTTTTATGCACTTTCTACAATTGATTGTTTTTTGCATTTTTTATTACCTTTAGCGTTTCCAGATACTGCCGTGTTTTACAAAGTTAAAGCTATTTATTTTTGAAAAAGTTTTTTTAATGCTATACAATTTTCACAAAATTGCACAGAAAATAATCAAGCCCGCTTTGCGGGCTTAATCTCTTCCCTGTACACACCTATTTTTCATTTCCATGTGGCAGACGGACTCTTAAAAGCTTGCGTTTCAGCATTTTTTTATCAAACGGAATCAGCGGATAAATATAGCTGCATCCCGTCATGGTACGGTTAAAAGCTATCGTTGCCGCTATTAAAAGGATTCCCGCAATATATCCTGCCAGGTTGAATGCCGCCGTCAGACACAGCAGAATAATCCGCATAAATTTCATTGCATATCCCATTTCAAAGCTTGCCTGCGAATACGTGCCTACCGAAACCACTGCCATATACAGCATGGATTCTGCATTAAACCACCCGGAGCTGACTGCATACTCACCTACCACAATACCGGCAACAACGCTGAGCGGTGTTGAAAGCAGGGTCGGCGTATTAACAGCTGCCAGCTTTAATCCGTCAATGGAGAGTTCCAGCAGTAACAGCTGGAAAAACACCGGTACGGTAATCTCATCAGACACTGTAATAAACATCATCCACTCCGGCAGCCACTGCGGATTGTCAATCAGTAACAGCCATGTCGGGGTCAGAAGCATTGTAACCAGTGTCAGCAGAAATCTTGAAATTCTTAAATACGTCCCGATGACCGGTGCAAAATTATAATCGTCTGCCTCTTCAATAATGTCAAAAATCGAAGTCGGCACAATCATGACCGCCGGTGAATTGTCTACCATAATCACAATATTTCCATCCAAAACCGCAGCAGCGGCGGTGTCCGGACGTTCTGAATATTTAAATTTCGGAAACGGATTAATCCATTTATGCTCATATAAACACTCTGCAAGACTTTCTATATTCATTGTCAACGCTTCTACACGTATTGCCTGAATTCGCCTTTTTATGCTGTCTAACAGCTTTTTGTCGACTTTATCCTCCATATAGCAGACAGCAACGTCGGAACGCGAGCGTGTGCCTACCCCCATCAGCTCCAGACTTAATTGGGGATCGCGGATTCTTCTGCGCAGAAGTGCCGCGTTTAAAACAAGTGTTTCCACAAAACCGTCCCTTGAACCACGAAGTACTTTATCCTTCCACGGCTCTGTCACACTACGCATCGGATACGTCCGGCAGTCTAAGGACAGGCACTCTGAAAAGCCGTCAATAAAGCAGACTGTTACTCCCGAAAAAAATGCCGTCAGTGCATCACTCTGCTTAGTAATTTTATTGACTTCTGTATAGGGCATGCCTTTTTCAAGAAAGGAATCCACATCCGATAAATCTTCCGGTTTGAGTGAATAAAAAAACTGCATCAGTTTTTCTATCATATCTTCCTGCACAAATCCATCTATAAAAAAGAATCCTGCCTTTTTTCCACCGATTATAATTTCTCTCGTTAAAATATCAAAATTCTCCTCAATGCGGATTTGTTTTTTCATACTGCGGATATTTTCATCCGCACTGGTTGAAAATTCTGTCCTGATATTATCTGTATTTATTGTCTGCATCGAAATAAATCCTCATTTCATTTCTGCGCTGGTTGCGCTTTTTATCCATAGGATATCCGCCGTCCGTGACTTCATACATCTTTTGAAAAAAAATAACAGAAATCCTATCCGCACGTGGTATATGATTTCTGTTATTTTTATCTTTTTTAAATTATTGTTTTAAAGTCGCTCTTAATACTCTTAAAGTTCTTCATCGGACTTTTTCTTTCGCTTACTGCCTGCAAATCCTGCCAGCATTGCTGAAACTGCCGCACCGAAAAGATACCATACGGAATGTGTTTTATCTGCTGTCTGCACACTTTCCTGCTGATTTTCTGCTGCATTTTCAGAAGAATCATTTTCTGAGGACGTGCCGTTGTTGTCTTCCTGCTTTCCTTCTTCTGCTGTGCCGTTTGCATCGCCGGTTCCGCCGTTTTCACTGCCGGACGGATTATCATTACCATTCTGACTGCCATCAGCTTCTCCCGTATCTCCCGGCTGGTTATTGTCCGGCTCTGAAGGCGTCGGGGTCGGTGTTGGCTCCGGCGTTGGTGTTGGCTCTGGGGTCGGTGTTGGTGTCGGTTCCGGCGTTGGCGTTGGGTCTGGGTCTGGTGTTGGCTCCGGCGCCGGGGTCATTGTTTCCAGATTTGCCACAGCTTCTATCAGCCTGTGTGCCAATACGCTGACTTCTTCCTGTGTTGCCGTTGTCCTGTCAAGTGCCTTTGCCGCATTTAATGCGGATTCAACTGTGCTGAAATCCTTGTAATCGGCGCTGTTTAAGCCCTCAGCATTCTGAATTGCCCTATCCAGTTCCGAAAAATCTACCGATACTGCTCCGCTTTCTGTGTAATCTGCGGAGGCTGCCGCATATGCCGCTACTGCATCCCAGCCTTCTGCAAATGCCATACCTTCGCCTGCTTCCCTTGCAAAGACCCCGTTGACTGTCAATGCTTCTCCTTCTGCTTTGGCAAGCTGTCGTCTGTCGGTATTAACCGCAAAGCCCGGTCCGTAGGACTGATATTCATAAAAACGTGCTGCACTGTGGGTATTGCCGCTCATATTATCATAGCCTTTTGTCTTAATATGACTGTCCATAAAGCATTTTACATACGTTACACAGGCATTTGACCGCCACGGTCTGCCCAGTGCCACACTATTTTCTGCCACCGAATCTGATTTTTTAAGCAGTCTGCTGTTTATGAATACATAGCCTGTTGTTTTTGTACTTTCAGTACTTGCCGCCGTTACATAGCCTGCCGCATTGGCGACAATATCGCAGTCGTCAAATACTGCCTGTGCACTGCCGAAAATCCAGTCTACATTTCCTTCAATATAACAATTCTTAAAATACTGGCGTCCGCCGCCGTCTGCCTGTAAGGTATCCTGCCATCCGGTCAGCCGTACATTGTTAAAAATAAGCTGATCTGCTCTTGTAAGCATTGCAACTGCCTGCTTGCCTTCAATCGTTTCATTCGGATAATCAAAGGTATTCGCAACCGTCAGATTTTCCATGTATGTATGGTGTGCCGCTGCTTCAATCGAAACCGATGCACTGCCTGAGGTTCCGTATGCTGCCCCCGTTACCGGGTCTGTTTTTCCCGAAGCCGCATCATAACACAGCACGGTCTTTTCGCTATCCTCGCCAATTAAAGTGATATACGGCGATGTAATGCTTAATTTTTCGTAATACGTACCGTTCTTTACAAAAATAACTTTCTGTTCCTGATTGTCTGCCGGCACTGCTGCCAGTGCTTCCGCTACTGTTGTATACACCGGTACAGACTCACTGTCAAGCGTTCTGATACCGGAAGCATCTACAACCATATCGTATGATGAAAGTTTAACAAAGTTAAAATTACGGTATGTCTTTATGCCCTGTGTATTTTCAAAGACAACTTTTACTGCATTTCTTCCGTCCTGTAACGGAATCGTTATATCCACCGCTTCTCCTGCTGCCGTTTCTTTTTCAGACAGCAGCCGATCTCCTGCATACACCGATACTTTTCCGGCTTCATCATAGGCAAACTTTAAAGCAGCTTCATTTCCCGTTACCGTATCATTAGACTTTTCAAGCACCGTCATCTGTGCCGCCTGAGAACCGAACATGTATTCGCCTGTGTGCCCTGCCGTTGCCATAATGGATACCGGCGCTGACGGGTTACTTTCGTTATCCTGTCCGACTGCCACTACCGTATAAAAATACGGGACTTCATTTTCCACAGTGGTATCCGTAAATGTCGTGCTTTCTGATGTTCCAATCTCTGTATAGCCTTCTGCACGCTGTGTTGAACGGTAAATTCTGTAGCTGACAGCTTCCGGCACAGCAGACCATGTAACCGTATTTGCTGCATTTCCGGATTCTGCACCAATAGACGGTGCTGTCATCGGCAGTACAAAATGTACGGACGAAGTTTCCATAGAATTGCTTTCCTGTCCGCCGCAGACACCTGTAATTCTGAACTGATAGTCACCTGAATTTTCCGGTACATAGCTGTAAGAAGTTTCAGCGGTGGTATCCAGCTCCTTATAAGTTACGCCGTTATCCTGTGATACCTCTACGCGGTACTTTCCGTCTAACTGCGCACCCTCGCCGCTCCATGATACCGTAATGGAAGAACGGTCCTCTGAAATTACCGGCGTATTTACTCCTGTAACAGCCGGTGCTGTTCCGGCATCTTTATAATAATCCTTCTGATTATATAAAATGTTGCCCTCAGCATCCTTTGCCACCCAGTTGGTAATTTCCACATCGGCGCCAACCAGTGCCAGTCCGTATGATACGGCATCTTCTGCTGTCAGTGTCATATCCTTCCACTTGAATTCCTTTTTATCTGAATACGTCTTATTGCCGTTAGCATCGACAAGCAGCGGCTTACCAAGACTTTCAAATTCGGCAAGATAGCCGTTTTCGGTTCTTGTAAAGGTTACGTTATATTTATTATCTGCTGCCACCTCATACTTTGGTGAACCGTTTCCGGCTTTTCCGGTGCCTTTCATCCAATAGCCCGAAAGTGCATCGGTTCCAACCGATGAATCATAGCCCCTGAATCCCAATGAAGCAAACGCATATTTACCCGAAGTCTGGAATGCACCGACAAAAACACCCGTCCTTTTTGCATTCTGACCCGTAATCGAATAATCCTTAATTTTAAGAGTCATGGACATAGATGCAAATGCATCATTTTCCGGCAGTAAAATGTAACTTGTATTGACTCCTGCATCACCTGTACTCTGTGTAATATATCCGCTTTCTGCAGACTGTTCTGCTTTCATTACAGAACCCGCCCCGGTAACAGTTAGCAAATCTGAACCGGATACCTGCGGCTTATATCCGCTTTCCTCCTGACCTGAATTATCCCTATTCTGGTCATACAGTACATTTCCTGACATATCGGAAAGCACCATATCCGTCACTGTGACGTCCGCACTGTAAACTGCCAGTCCGAACTGTGCCATAATATCCGGTGTCAGCGCAGAATCCGAAGCCTTAAAAGTCTTTTCATTGACAGCCGCGCTGCCTTCCTCCTGAAATGTGGCATAATAGGTATTGTTTGCTTTCTTTTCAATGCTTACCGTATAAACAGCCCCTTCTGTCCATGCCTGCTTCGGACTTCCGTTTCCAGCCTTGCCGGAAGCTTTCAGCCAGTACGGTGATACGGCATTTACATCACCTGTACCTCTGAATCCGATTGAATTATAAAGGTAATCTCCGTCCGGCTGGAAAGCACCGGCATACACGCCGGAATATTTTCCATTGCTAAATGAATTGACCTTTAATTTCAACGTCATTTTTGCCGCTTCTTTCGACTGTGGGAATAAAATGTAGGAAACATTTTTTCCTGCCGTTCCCTTATTTCCAACCATACTTGCAGATTCTGCGGTCTGGCTGATTGTCATACTGCCTGCATCCTGTGTCACAGTTACATCTTCCGTATCGCCGTAGGTCTGCAATGTATAATCAATTTTAACATCTTCTTCTGCCTGTGCTGAAATTGTAAGCTTTACACCGGAGGTCAGCCTGTCTGCCTTTACAACAATATCTCCGGTTTTGGCATCATAGGTATAATCCTCCTTTGCAAGAACATTTTCTCCTGCTTTAATTTCAATTGCATCCGGAAGATGATATCCGCTGTCTGCTGTAAGCTGCGTTGTAAAATCTGTACCGACTGCCGCATAATCCGCACCGCTTGTTGTAATGTGTTCAAGGTTATAGTCAACATCTGTAAATTCTTCATGAATCGCAATATTTGAAAACTTTGCCGTGCTTAAATTTTCAAGGCTGTTTGCCGCTTTATTCGCATCTACGGCAAATCCCACATAAATGTCTTGTGCCATTTCAATAGTCTTTGAACCGACCTTTGTCCACGTTACACCGTCATCAGATGCATATCCTGTAAAGGTATCGCCGCGTCTTATCAACTTAAACCATGTTCCGTTAAAGTCTGCACCGCTCTTAAAATGCAAATCACTTACCAGTGGTATTCCCGCTTTTTCTGCATTTGCAGGCGAATCAATCGTTTCAGAAATATCCGAAATTTTACCGTTTGTTTCAAGTCTGCTTGCAAGATAGGTTGACCATGTGGTTTCATTGCTGATTTTAACCATTGACATACCGAGTGCCGCCGTCTTTGAACCGCTCTCTAAGCTTTCACGGAACATCACACCGGTAAATACATGGTTGTCAACGGTTGTTGCTGAATCCAGTTTTGTAATAATTTCTGCATCACCTTTGACAAGCTGATACGTATACTGAAAATCATCGGTTGTGGCATCTGCATAGGTACTGCCGGATACGCAGCCTTCTGATGCGCCTAATTTCCCGGCACCTTTCACTGTCATTACACCATCCTGCAGACTTGCAGTTCCCGCCACACCCGGCTTTCCGATGTCCGTGCTTGTCCACTCGCCTGTGCCAGCTGTGCTGTTAATATGCAGCTTTGATACAGATGACTGGGTCTGATTGCCATCATTATCATAGGCTCTAGCGGTGATATTGTATGTGCCGTCTGCCAACCCCGTATAATCACAGGTAAATGGTGCGGTATCTGCTGTTCCGACAAGCTGTATACCATTGTAAAATTCTACCTTTGCAATGCTTCCCCCATTGTTTGCCTTTACATCAGCTGTCACTGTTACTGTCTGTCCTTCATCATACTGTGCATTATCCTGTAAATCAAGGGTAATATCCGGATTTGGTGCCGTATAACCGGACTGCTCTACATTTTCAACAAGTCCGTTAAAATATTCTTCTACGTAAGCATATCCGGTTGCCGAATTGATTTTCTTGGAATCACTTGCATCATTCGGATTTAAGCCATGTGCCGTTTCCCATGTATCCGGAATTCCGTCCATATCTGTATCAAATGAAGCAGCCCGTACAGATTCTTTTGCCGGATAGCCGCCGACCTCATCTTCTGTATTCACATATCTTCCCGAATCTGTCCGCGTTTCGGCTACAACTCTCGCATCAATGGCATCACGGTACGGATAGGTTGCACCCGCCTGCGCAAGCACCGGTTCATAACAGTCCGTAGCACTTGTCACGGTGGCACTGTCAAATCCTTCTGCCGTATACGGTGTTTCTGAAACTACAGTTTTATTGGCTCCTTCTGTCACGCCTGACATTTTTGAACCTTTTGCATTGTCAGCGGTAATTTCAGCATTGCCGTCCATGTAGTTGCCGTTTACATAAAATCCGCCCGGTTTTGTGGCTTCACCCATATCAATGACCTGATACCGAACCTGTTCTCTCGTTCCCTGTCCCGGTTTTAAGAAATTGTTGATAAAATTGGTATACGCATAACCACCACCATAGCAGGTGTTATATCCCCAGTTATAAAGAACATTATTGCTTAACTGCAGTGTTGCCGTACTGCCTCCATCCTTTGTCGGATCGCCCATGCATCCGCCGCCGATTCTTGGATTTCTCGATGTATGATTCGCAATCAGGTTATTCTGAAACAATACATTGTCGCCACCAAAAATACCGCCGTATCCGTGACGGCCTTTGGAATGTCCTGAAACAGTCAGACTTTCCGATACGATACACCACTGTACTGTTCCGTCCTGTCCGCGGTAAGTTGAAACTGTTTCATCGGTATTCCAGCTAAACGAACAGTGGTCGATCATAAAAGTCTTATTATCCCTTCCCCAGAGTGCATCCATGGAATCTCCGCCGGTATGTACATTTGCCGCACCCGGACGGAAACGCATATAACGGATAATCAGATTTTCAGAATTGCTGATATTTGTATCCCAGCCGGACAGGGTAATACCATCCCCCGGTGCTGTCTGTCCTGCTACGGTAATATTTTTTCTTTCTTTAAAGGTCAGTGTCTGCTTTAATTCTATCGTACCACCCACATTAAATACAATCATCGTTCCGCCTTTATCTTTGGCAAATTCTTCGATGCCATAACGCAAAGACCCTTCTACCGGTGTTTCACCTTTTCCGTAATCCTCCAGTGTTGTAACGACATACACATCATATCCTCGTCCGCCGGTTGCAAATCTTCCACCGCCTTCTGCGCCTGCAAATGCAAGCAGGGTGTTATTTTCCGCCCCATATGCAAATGTTCCCGCCGGCAGGGATATGCCTGATGTTGCCATCAGTCCTGCCAGTGCAAATGCCGTTGCCCTTTTTACGTGATGTCTGTTCGCCCTTCTCCGCTGTGCGCGATTTTGTATCTTCTGATTCATTACTAACCCTCCAAATAAATATTTTCCATGATATCAGGGTCAAAAGGTCTAAACCGAATGAGCTTGCTCATAGGTGGGTGCTTTTCTCCCCAACATCTTCCCATAGTTGTATCATAATCTTTCACCCCGGCATTTCAAAGATACAATCCATTTTTGTGCAAAATGTATCTTTTGCAATTATTTTTTGTAAAAGTTTTTTGCAAAATATCTTGTTTTTAGTTTTATTTTTCGTTATGATAGACGTGCAGGGTACAATTTTTCATCGTACAAAATGTACTCTGTGTGAAAACAAAGAAATTGGAGTAGTGTGAAAAAGCCTTAAATCAAAACTTTTTCGCACGGCTATATTGTTTCCGAGCGAAAACAAATAGCCATGATTGCAGATGAGAAATCGCCTGCGCGAATTTCTC
>ERZ833822.1855-NODE-1855-length-15268-cov-3.038914_pt1 | contig 15268 bp, 15 predicted proteins | sample MGYA00519913_ERZ833822 | MGnify/ENA primary metagenome ERZ833822 (study PRJEB31850, sample SAMEA3708746) | human gut metagenome | biome: human gut; feature: human-associated habitat; material: faeces | place: China | collected 2014 ... | reverse complement strand
ACCGCTTCGAACAGATCGACTTTATCGACGAGCCGGTGGAACTGGGCTTCGACTGCCCGTTGGATCTGCACTGCAGCTATACCCGCGATCAACTGTTGGTGGCGATGGACTTTATGAAACCGGCAACCGTGCGTGAGGGCGTGAAGTGGCTGCCGGAGAAAAACATCGATGTGTTCTTTGTGACGCTGAACAAGGCGGACAAGGACTATTCGCCAACCACCATGTACAACGATTATTCCATCAATGAGAGCTTGTTCCATTGGCAGAGCCAGAGCACCACGGCGGAGAATTCGCCCACCGGTCAGCGCTATATCCACCACAAGGAACGCGGCAGCAAGGTGCTGCTGTTTGTCCGCGAGTTTAAGGCGGACCGTATGACCGGCGGCGCGGAGGCGTACACCTATCTGGGCACGGCGAATTACGTGAAGCACACGGGCAGCAGGCCGATGAATATCACCTGGCAGTTGGACCGCCCGATCCCGGCGAAGTTTTTGAAGAAAACGAATAAGTTGGTTGTTGGCTGATTAAATTCGCACAGAAACGCCATAGCGAACTGGAACAAAAAGACAGTTGTGGATCAGAACCCAATCATTCATATATTCCAGGCGAACATCGAGCCAGCGCCCATCCAGCCAACATGCAAAGCAGTCTCCACAGTGAAGCCCACCATATAGTGTCCCCGTATCGAATATGATATCCGGCCTATCCTGATTCCAAATTAATCGTCCAATCATAATTGTCGTCTCCTATAGGAGGAAGGTTCATGAAGTTTTTTGAAGCGGTTCCTGGTGAGCTTTTTTCGCCTTTGGCCTCGCCCAACCGCGCGTTATACGCAGATGCACTGGATGTGCTGTACACCGCATACCGTGAAAACCTGAAAATACGCGAGGATATGTTGTATTCTATGCTCCGCAGCAGAATGGAGCAGCAACTGGCGGATGCCACATTTGAAGGGGAAGATATCGACGAGGAGGAGTTGCGGGATATCTCCGGCCGTGCACGCTTTTTGATTCGTAAACTCTGCGGCAAAGGCTGGTTTGAAAAAGAGCGAGGTGACGATTTTGAGGAGTATATTACCGTCCCAAGTTACAGCGGCCGGCTGCTGGAGCTGTTTCACCAGCTCCGGGATGATCGTCCTGCTCGCGGATTTTCCTATGTGTTTGGAACCTACTCTGCTCTGAAGGTCGCCAATGAGAGCGAAAGCGTTTACGATAAGATGGCCGCAATTTACAGTGCCTATGATAACACCAGTGCTCTCATAAATTTGTTGCAAATGGTCTATCACAATGTGAAGCATTATTTTCAGATGCAGATAGATATGCAGGACGTCAATCAGGTATTGGCCTCTCACTTCAACGAGTTTGGACAGAAAGTAGTTGAGGCATACATACGACCGTTGAAAATCAAGGACTCCGTCCCAAAGTATCGCGTTCCAATTCAATCTGTTTTGAGAAGCTGGGCTGAGGATGATGCTCTGTTGCTTGCCATGGCGAACGCAGCTTTGCAGGATAAACGAGGAGATACAGTGGAAAACTGCCGTTCCGATCTGCTGCGAAAGATTTTCTGGATCGACGAGCGATATGACAATATAGAGCATGACTATCTCGATGAAATAGATGCGCAGGTTCGCCGCTATACGAGAGCAGCAACGCAAAAGGTAGAAAACCTGACAAATCGCGATCAAAATGTTCGGGGAAACTTGAATGTACTGCTCACGGCATTGTCGCGCAATCGACGCGCCGGTGATTTAGTAGACCGGATACAACCGGTATTTCAGCTTTATGAGCAGTCATTCCTTTCTGAAAAAAGCTTGTGGTATCGAAAGCGCCCCGAAAAACGGACAAAAGCTGCCACAGTTCTTATTCAGGAAACGGCTTCCGATGCAGATGCGGCCGCGCAGGCCGCCCAGCTGCTGCGTTCCGAATATGGCCGTGCGGCCATTGCCGCCTATGTGCAGGGGTGGTTGGGGGATGCAGATGTTTGCTATTCCAAAGATCTAAATATTGGGGATGATAAATCCTACATTATGAGTTTGCTGGCTGTACTGACCAGCGGAGATTCTGCCGCAGGCCATCAGATCAAAGAGCTGGGCGGCTCGTTTCATGAAAATGGCTATTCCATCCCCCAGATGCAGATTCGACGGAAGGAGAAGAAAAATGGATTTTGACTTCATTCGTAGTGCAACCTCCAAGGAATTAGAACAGTTCAAGTCCGTTTGCAACCAGCTTCTTAGCCGGACTTATATTGTGCGAACACTGTTTCGACCGGGCAAAGGAAGGGTGAATAACCCGGATTATACGTTTTTATCTCTGCATTACGAAGCGGTGCAAGAATATCTTAGTCTGCTGGATTGGGATCTGCGCAAAGATGATTTAAACGGCTATTTCTATGTGATCAATACGGACGAAGCGAACCGCTGCAACCTGAACAAAAAAGAAACGGCCATTCTCCTTGCCCTACGCATGATTTATGAAGAAAATCAGGAACAACTCGGTCTGGAGCAGGATGCCGTTTGTACCGTGCGTGATATTTTAGAAAAGGTCGTCACGGATTACGCAATCCTTCCAGCAAAGCCCAATATGGACGAAGTGAAGCGTGCGTTGACATTGCTGGAAAATCACTCGATTATTCAGCGGATTGAGGGAAAGTTCAATCAGAGCGGTTGTAAATTTTCCATATTACCGACCGTGTTGGCTGCAGTCTCCAGTGAAAAGCTGAACGATGTTGTGTCTGTGCTACGGAAGGAGGGCGATACCGATGAAGAAGCTGAAGAAGATCCTGCTGATTAACTGGCTGTATTTCAGCAAAGAGATCATCGAGGTAGGTGATATTAATTTCCTGACTGGAAAAAACGGTGCGGGAAAATCCACGGTAATTGATGCCCTTCAAATCGTTCTATTGGGAGAAACAAATGCCCGCAACTTTAATCAGGCTGCCAATGAAAAGTCTCAGCGCACGCTGGACGGTTATTTGCGGGCAGATATGGATGAAAATAACCCGTATTCCCGCCGGGGAAAAGATTTCTCCAGCTACATTGCTTGTGAGTTCCAAGATGACGTAGTAGGCAGCAGTTTTGTCACGGGCGTTGTTTTTGATTGCCGCAGTGACGGAAGCAGGCAGGAACGCTTTTTCATTTATGTGGGAACGCTGCCCGAGAACTGCTTTGTTGAAAACGGAGAGGCTATGGAGATTCCTGCGCTGCGCCGTTTTTTGAAGCAGAATTACACTAAGGCGGAGATCTATGACACGCAGAAGGAATATCGCAGGAATATGCTGTCAAGATGGAATGTGCACAATGAGCAGGTCCTTCGAATGATGAAAAAGGCGGTATCTTTTCGTCCTATCGTGGATATTCAAAAATTCATTACCGAGAATATCTGCGACATACCAGAAAAGCCTGATATTGAGGCCATGCAGCAGAATATCCGGGATTACAAGCGCCACGAAATGCTGGCACAGCGTCAGGAGGAAAAACTGATTGCTCTGCAAGAGATCAGCAAACTCTATCGTGAAATGAATCAGGCCATTGACCGCTGGCGGGTGCAGTCATTTTTGGTGCTTTGGTCCAAAAAAGAAATGGAACAAGCCCAAATTGACCGATTTGAGCTTGAAAAGAGAGACAGTACCACAGAATTAGCCGCAATTGAAAAGAGTATCATGACGATCTCTGATCGAATCACACAGAAAGAGAACCGCAGGCGCGAACTTGACTTGGCTTGCGCGCAGAGCAGTGTGTTTCAGGAGGAAGAAAAACTCCGCAATCGGAAGCAGGCGCTGCTGGATGAGCAAAAAAGGCTGACGCAGGACCTCCAATCCTTGGCAATGGAAATAAAAAGGGAATCCCTTCAGCTGAATGGTCTGTGCGACGCAATCTTGAAACAAGATGCAGAAGGAGTCCTCGTGCCTGTGCAGGAAGCGGCCGAAAGCGTTCTGAAGGCTTATTCGCTTTTTACATCCGGAAGCTATGAGATATTCTCCTATTCATCGGCACCTTTTGAGATCGCCCAGCAGGCAGCGGCTGAGCTTGCTAAGACCATCCGAGATGCGCTGCACAAAGCAGAAGATCGTCTGGCGGAGTTGAAGGAGGAGCAGGACCAAAAACGCACTGTCCTCGCAAATCTCCGAAAGGACATTAAAGACTATCCGCGAGGTCTACTGCAATTGAAGGCCCGCTTGGAATCTGAGCTGAACAGCCGGATCGGCAGTCCTGTGAGAATAGATATTCTTGCGGATGTCCTGGAGCTTGCGGACGAACGGTGGCGCGGAGCCGTGGAGGGATATCTCAATGCGCAGAAGTTTTATCTGCTGGTTGATCCGGCGTATTATAAAAGCGCCTTATTGATCTTTGACAGGATCAAAAAAGAGTTCGGCTTTGCATCGTTTGGACTGGTGGACATTGGTAAGCTGCGTGAACGAGAAATGATCCGCCCGCGCGATGACAGCCTTGCCAGAAAGGTGGATACTGATAACAAGCTGGCGCGCAGCTATATTGACTATCTGTTGGGGCGCGTCGTATGTTGTGAGGCGGCTGAACAGCTGCGCAATTTCAAAACCGCTATTACAGCAGACGGACTGCTCTACCAGGGATATGTTGTCCGTTCGATTCGTCGTGAGCTGATGGATGACGCATTTATTGGCCGTTATGCGGTAAGTCTGCGTGTATCTCGATTGGAAGAGGAGTTAACGCAGATTGAAGACCAACTGCGTTATTGGAATCCTATCCGTCAGCTTTTGTCACAGTCAAAAGAACCGTTATTTACGCACTTTTTTGTCCAAAATACCGTGGCAGAAAGGCAAAAAGCATACCTGCACGGCATGGAGATCGCCAATGAACTGACCGATATCGATGATCAGCTTTCAAAACTGGATCTTTTGTGGCTGGACGAACAGCGCCGCACAATTGCTGCGCTCGGGGACGAAATCATAGCGCTGAATAAAGAAAAAGAGCAGAAAGGAATTCGGATCGGCCAGCACAAGGAACGTATTCGCCAGTTGGACTATGAGGTGCTGCCGGATCATTACCAGCAGCTATCTTATATGGAAGACCGCCTGCAAGATGAATTCCCTGTTGAATATCAGGAAAGCATCGGTCTTCCCAGATATCAGCAGGAGCTCGCCCGCCTGAAACGCGCAGACATCGTCCATAAGAACTTCAGCAGCCGTTTGGAGCAGAGCGTAAAGGAACAGGATACTGCCCGGAAAAAGCTTTTCATTGCACGTAGGGAGTATACGGACCGGTTTAAGCCATGTTCCTTCCGTGTGGAAGCCATGGATAATGATGAGTTTGAATCGGAGCGGAGGCTCTTGGAGGAAAGTGAGCTGCCCAAATACCAAGAAAAGATCAAAGCTGCCCGAGAGAGTGCGATGGAACAGTTCCAGAATGATTTTCTGGCCAAATTGAAGTCCAGCATCGACCAAGTGCAGGATCAGGTGAAGAATCTAAATCGCGCACTGCGTCAGGCTCAATTCGGAACGGACAGTTATCAGTTCCGTGTGGAGCGTAATCCGGATTATGCAGAGTATTATGACATGATTATGGATCCGGAGCTTATGGAAGGCGATGTAGGGTTGTTCGCACGGCCTTTCCAGGATAAATATGGCCAGCTGATAGAGAAGCTGTTCAGCCAGATCACTACGGCGGATGATACACAGTTAAATGCGAGAAAACAAAGCGAGCTGCAGGAAAATATCCAACGATATACCGATTTTAGGACATACCTGAAGTTTGACCTGGAAACCACGGATCAAAACAGAACAAAGCAGCTGCTTTCTCAGACCTTGAACACAAAGTCCGGCGGTGAAACACAGACTCCGTTTTATATTGCGGTTCTGGCTTCCTTCGCTCAGCTCTACCGTGTGAACGATACATCCAGTTTCGGCAACACCGTCCGATTGGCAGTGTTTGATGAGGCATTTAACAAAATGGATAGTGACCGAATTATTGAGAGTGTTCGCCTCCTGCGAAAGATGGGTTTGCAGGCCATTATCTGTACGCCGCCGGATAAGGTTTCAGATATTATGCCGATTGCAGACCGTACGCTGCTGGTAAACAAGGACAAATACATAATGCATATTCTGCCCTTTGGCAAGGAGATTGCTCAGTGAAAAACCAGAAGATCATTCTAAACCGCCTATTGAATAAGTACGAAAACAGCAAGCATCTCCTTGCTCCCGGAACATCCACCAGAAGAGTTATGCTGAAAGTGGAAAAGAAGGACTTTCCTGAGTATATCTACGAAGATGCTGTGATACGGGATACTTATAACGAAGCGGCCTCGGAGCTTGAAAAGAAGCATTTGGTGCAGCTCGAGTGGGTGAAAGGCCGCCCGGTACTTTCGGCTATTGTGTTGCGCTTGGATCAGATCTCGCAGTGCTATGCTTTTGCCGAAAGAATGCATCCCAAGGTGCGAGCAAGTCAGATTATTCAGCTGATAGACGGTGGCCTGAAGGACGTTGCGATTCCCTGGATTATAGCATGGAAGGTAGATGTTTGCAGATCGGCAGCAGAGCAACTGAAAATTCCTGTCTTCTGCAAAACGGACGATACTCCATTGCAGGACCTGCTCTGCGCTTTCCGTGAGTATTCTGCTCTGTCCGGCAGTATAACGATGCGCGCATTCAGCAGCAAGTGCTTTTCCGATACCAAATACTTTGAGCGAAATGTGCGGGATCTGTTTTTGCGGATCGCAAGAAAATACGATGCAGATTTAGCGAATTCCTGCGATGAAAATGAATTGGGCGAAAGAGAACAGCTGGCATACTTGGGTATCTATGCTCGCCCGGAGTTATACGAGCTTGCAGGAAACTGTCTGGTTCGAACAGAACAGGGAACTATCTGTATTGGTGCCGCACCATACGGTTTGGCCTTACCCAGCACTTTGATCGATTCTATTACAGCAATCGACTTGACGGCAATTCAATGCATCACATTCATTGAGAATAAAACCAATTACGATGAATATGTGATGTCCGAAAAACAGCCGGGAGAGTTGGTGATCTATCACGGCGGATTCCTTAGTCCCCAAAAACGAAAGATGGTTATATTGATCGCTCATGCGGCAGCGAAAGGCGCTAAAGTGCGATTTTGGGCAGATATCGATGCGGGCGGTTTCCGAATGTTCGACAACTTGCAGAAGCTAATTTCTTCTGTGCTGCCCATGCGTATGTCAGGTGAACTTGTTGAAAAATTTTACGAACATGGTCTTATGCGCTCCAAAGAATACTTATCTGAGTTGGAAGCAGATTTAAAAAGCGGGAGATACTTACTGTTCAAAGATGCTATTGAAAAAATCCTAAGCTATGGCGTTACAATCGAGCAGGAGACGTTTTTGAACTGATTAGGGAAACATATTTACGCAGGGGATTGGATGTGCATCTACCGCTAAAATGCGGCTGATGGGCACAGCTATAATCCAGTGCGAATGTGTGGGGACAACCCATAAGTCAACAGCTCGCATTCTCAAGTGAAAGGATTGCCTATGGACGCACGAAAGCACTTAATCATCATAAAAGGAAAAGACCAGACGGACTCGGTCGCGAGCTTTCAGTTCCATGATGGGAAGTGCGAGGTCGTCTATACCAGTGCGCCCAATAAGTCATACAGCTTTCAGAGCAGTAATGTGGAGATACTGCCTCTGAAAAAGAAAATTGATCCTGCGCAGGTGATTGTCACCGCAAATAGGCAGACCATCAGCGAAATTGATGAGCTTCTCGACTTCGGCGGATATTACCGCATTGTCCGCAACGGAAAGAAAGATTTATCATTTCGTAGGAATGAAGTGCAGTTCCAGCAAAATTGTCTGGCGGACGGTAAAAATCTCGAGGCATTTCAATACTTCAAGGAGACTGCCGCGGCAATTAGCCTCGAGGTGGAAGGCATCAACATTCTAAGCATGCAGTATGACAAGGTCCAGCAGGTCAGCGAGGATACCGTGTTGGCAAGCTATCTTGCACCGCAGAAAGACGTCAAAATGCCCCAGATGCCGGAGGCAGTGATCTATCCGTTTGGCCTGAACCAGAGTCAAAAGCTGGCGGTAGAACGGGCGCTTTCCTCCAAAATCAGTATCATTCAGGGGCCACCGGGTACTGGAAAGACACAAACGATCCTGAATATCATCGCCAATGTTGTTCGCAGTGGAAAAACCGTGGCGGTTGTCTCCAACAACAATTCCGCAACGCATAATGTTGTGGAAAAGCTGGAGAAGAAAAATGCTGCTTTTCTGACTGCGTTTCTCGGCAGTCTTGCCAACAAAGAGAAGTTTCTGGATGCACAGACCGGCGCCTATCCGAATATGAGCGATTGGGAAATGCCCCCGGAGGAACGACAGCAATTAGATCAGGAAACGACTGCACTCTCCAAAGAACTGAACGAAATGCTTAATGCCAAAAACCGCATTGCGGAAATCGAGCAGGAGTTCTTGCAGCTAAACCCGGAGCAGCATTATTTTGAGGAATATTACGCAAGTTACAGTGACGTGCCAATGGAGAGCTTGGACAAGCTGTCCTCGCAGAAGCTTCTTGCGCTTTGGATGGAATTTGAACAGCATGCAGAGCGTGAGACTCGCTTGGGCCTGTTGCAAAAAATATCCATCATGTTCCGATTCAACCGTAATGCACTCAAATTGTTTGCCTGTTCCCCGGAACAGGTCATTCCCTATTTGCAAAACCAATTCTATTTCGTAAAGAGGCGGGAACTGGAGGCCGAAAAGCAGGAATTGAACCGAAAGCTGGAGCGCTACGCTTTCGACGCGAAGATGGATGAGCTCACACAGAAGTCCCTGCGGCTGTTTCGGGCGGAGCTGGCAACACGGTATCATTGGCGGAATAATAGACAGTGCTTTGAAAAGAACGATTTCCGCTGGAATTCCGCAGAGTTTACCAGCGAGTATCCGGTGGTGCTTAGCACGACCTATTCCATCAAAGGAACGCTGAGCATCGATCATATCTATGATTACTTGATCGTGGATGAAGCCTCACAGGTCGATCTGGCCACCGGCGTGCTGGCCTTCTCCTGCGCGCGGAATATCGTGATCGTCGGGGACTTGAAGCAGCTCCCCAATGTGCTGACAGAGGATGACATTCGCACCAGTGATGCCATTTGGCAAAAGTATTCCTTGGATGAGCGGTATCGCTTTTCTACCCACAGTTTGCTGTCCTCTGCATTGGAAATATGGCAGGACGCACCTGTTACGCTGCTGCGGGAACACTACCGTTGCCACCCCAAAATCATCAACTTCTGCAATCAGAAGTTCTACCATGGACAGCTGATCGTTATGACAAAAGACCATGATGAGCCGGATGTATTGACCATGTACCGGACGATTGCCGGTAATCACGCCCGTGGGCATCTCAACCAGCGCCAGATCGATGTCATCCAGCAGGAGGTGCTTCCGCGGCTGCATCAGCAGAATTTCCAGAGCATCGGCATTATCACGCCGTATCGGGACCAGGTGACAGCCATCCGCAAGCAGCTGGGAGATACTTACGAGGTGGACACCGTCCACAAGTTTCAGGGGCGGGAACAGGATGCCATCATTCTAACTTCGGTCGACAATGTCATCACAGATTTCGTGGATGATCCTCATATGCTGAATGTGGCGGTTTCCCGCGCGGTTCATTCGCTGGCGGTGGTCACATCGCAGGACCCACGCAATGACCAAACCAACTATGGCGACCTAACGCGGTACATCGAATATAACAATTTTGAGGTTATCCAGAGCCAGGTCTACTCCGTATTCGATATGCTCTATCAGGGCTATGCCGAGCAGCGCAGGGCTTACCTGCAAAAACATAAGCGGATATCTGAGTATGACTCTGAGAATCTCATGTACTCCGCGATTCAAGAAGTGCTGGCCGAGGAGGCATTTTCCTCCATCGGCTGCGCGGAGCATGTTTCACTTGCGACGCTGGTGAAGGACTATGAACCGCTGACAGCGGAAGAACGCAAATACGCCCGCAATCCGCTGACCCATGTGGATTTTCTGCTGTTTAATCAGATGGATAAGCGCCCCGTGCTGGCCATCGAAGTAGACGGCACTGCCTTCCATAAGGCCGAGAGCAAACAGGCAGAGCGAGATATGAAGAAGAACTCCGTTTTGGAGAAGTGCGCTGTTCCGTTCCTGCGCCTCCGTACAGACGGCAGTGGAGAAAAAGAAAAAATCCGGACTGCACTAAAGGGAGAATGATTATGCCGAGAATTATCAGAAACGCAATCAGATGCAAGAAATGTGGAGATATCATCGAAAGCAAAACTGTCCATGATTTCAAGTTTTGCAGCTGCGGCTCGTGCGCCGTGGATGGTGGCCACGACTACCTTCGCAGATGCGGAAATCGTGAGGATTGGGAAGAACTGTCCAAAGCGGAAAAAGTGGAAGACAACGGTGCATTGACTTGATCCTGTCTTGCGGAAATTGGTGGTGCCAGGATATCATTTATCATCATTCGCAATGCCACCACGAATTGCCCAGGGCTGGCATCGTTATAAAAAAGGCTCTCTCAGCACGGATGCAAACAAAAGTAAAAACTGCGTAGGGGTATAGCTAACCTGCGAGCCCGCACCACGAGTACCCCGCATCGCAAATAGCGGCTGAAACACAATGTTCCAGCCGCTATTTTTCTGAAAAAGTTTCAGTAGCTATTTCCGTCGAACTGTGGTATATGTTTGTGCTGCAAGGAGGCGAGCGCATGAAATACAAGCTGCTGAAAGACCTATACGATTGCTTTTGTACCCCGCCTGAACTCCAGACTCAGAAACAGGAAATTGATGAATGCCATCAAGCACTTAGCAAGGTACTGGGCAAACTGGAGGGTCGGCTGGTGCTCCAGATCATCGACGCAAAAGACCGTATTGCGGAGGAGACCTCCATCGACAGCTTTATGGCGTGGAAACTCTCCGTAGAATTGAATCACTACGAAAACGAGCGCTCAGTCTCCTGCCAAACGGCAATGGGATCAGGCGCTCGTTTCGCATCTAAGGAGGAAGAGAAATGAAGAAACTCATCATAGTGACAATGATTGCCGCATGTGTCGCCCTGTGCGCCGCTGTGTGGCCACATGGCAACGCGGTCGAGGAAACACCCGTCCCAGCTGCAGAAAACGCTGTGAGCGCCAAAGAAGCGACCGTTGCGGAAATTGAGGAACCGGCAACACTGGCAGAGAAGGAAAAAAGAACGATTCCGCAACAAGAAGCGCACCAAGAAGAGCAACCTGAACCGGAGATAGGGTCTATTGAAACACCCGTAGCTTCCGAACTCCAGCCTTCCACTGGGCAGACACCTACTAAGAATTCAGTGCCGGAACAGACTCTACCTCAACCGCCTAAAGAACTGCAGCCCGGTGACAAAGTCTATGTGGCGGGCTTCGGCTGGGTAGAGTACGAGGGACCTAATCACAGCAAAGATGGCACGGACATTTACGAAAACGGCAACAAAATTGGGATCATAGGGTGAAATATGCGGAAAACATTCAAAATAGGGTCAAGCCGCTATTGACAATCAAACTTTCTATGCTATTCTATAATGATTTAACCCCGAGGTTAAATGGATGGCATGGGCGAGAAGGAGAGTATGTATGGCGTATGAGTTTGTTTGCGAATCCGAAGCAAAGCGCTATCGTTCGGATTGCTCGAATGTCCTGAAGAAAACCTGCGAGCTGCTGAAGGAGAAGGGTGTTTCTGCACAGTTTTCGCTTGTTGGAAGCGGAGCAAGGAATATGATCACGAGAAATGGAGATGGCCCGTATGACTTGGACTACAACCTTTTGGTCATGAAGGCAGATAACGAGTATCGCGACCCGCGATTGCTGAAAGACACAATTAGAAATGCCCTTAACAAAGCGGTGGGCGGAAAGTTCTTTTCGGATGCACAAGATTCAACTTCTTGCTTAACTGCACTGCTGCATTTTAAGGATACTCCAAATGTTGAATTCAGCTTTGATGTTGCGATTATCGCAAAAAATCGAAACGGTAATTATATGCGGTTAATACATAATAAGCTCTGGAGTCAATATACATGGAATGAGGTGCCGCACTCACATCAAGTGACTGACCGAGCGAATGAACTGAAAAACGCGGGCTTATGGAAGAAAGTCCGGGATAGGTATCTTGATAAGAAAAACATGTATCTGTCTTGGCAGGATCGTAACCACCCATCCTTTGTGGTGTATGTGGAAGCAGTGAATGAGGTTTATAACAGATATTTCAATAGAGGAGGCGGGTACAGTGTGCAATCGATTTTTTGAATACGATGATTAAAATTGGAGGTGCACGGTATGTCAAAGTACATTTTCGACTACGATGACGGCGACTTCGCCATGAGCATTTCTGACAGCATGGCGATGGACTCCGACGGGGATCTCATGATGCGCATGGGCGATCACATGGCAATGGATATGGACACCGGCGATATTCACATGATCTCGTCATGGCCCGATGATGACGAGTAAATCATGGGCAGCAGTTCAGTGGTTGAGCCACTATAGACAAGGAAAATACTTTCAAAATCCAGACAGAAAAATAGCGGGACAGGTCGTAAAGGCTTGTCCCGCTCTCTATATCGTAATAATCGGCAGTAGCGCAAATGCAGACATATAGACCGGTCAGAGGTTTAGGAGCTTTTCTCTTGACTGATTATCGGCACACCGATATAATAAGAGTGGTGATGTATATGACGATCCAACAGATACTGCGGGAAAAGAACCTTTCCCGCTACCAGCTCTCCAAGAAAAGCGGTGTGCCTTGGGCAACGCTGGCGGACATTTGCTCCGGCAAGACAACGCTTTCCCGATGCAGTGCCGGAACATTGATGAAGCTGTCCTCCGCACTGGGTATCCCGATGGAGCAGCTCATTACGCTGACCGTGGAGAAACCGCAAATGCATGGTGGCAAGCCGACTGACCGAACCTATTTGGAAAAGAATCTGCCCGCCAGTTTGGATAAAGCGCTCCGTGAGTACATTCAGGGCGAAAAAGACAAAGTGTCTTATATGGACTGCCTGTGGGGAGAATTATATAGCGCGATCAATTCCAATCAATGGAGCAACGCCATTACACAGGAGCAGGCAGATTATCTTCGCGCAAAATATTTATAAGGGGGTGAGAACCCGTGATTGATTTTACCAACTGCCCAGTCAACCGCTTCCGCGCCTACGGCGGAGCCAATGGGAATAAAATCAATATCACCTATCAAGGACACAGTTATATGCTCAAGTTCCCGCCAAAGCCCAGCCGAAATCGGGATATGAGCTACAGCAACGGCTGCATCAGCGAATATGTCGCCTGTCATATTTTTGAAATGTTGGGATTTCGGACACAGGAAACTCTCCTCGGAAACTATACGGACAGCCGCAGCAAAACAAAGCTGGTAGTTGCCTGTCGGGATTTTACAGAGGACGGAAAACGGCTCATCGAGTTTGCCCATCTGAAAAACACCTGCATCGACAGTGAGCAGAACGGTTATGGAAAAGAACTGTCCTCCATTCTGGAGGCCATCGAGGAGCAGAGTATTTATCCCTCCGATGAGCTGCGGCAATTTTTCTGGGACATGTTTATTGCGGATGCGTTCCTTGGAAACTTCGACCGGCACAACGGCAACTGGGGGTTCCTGGTGGATGAGGAAAAGCAGCAGGCAGAGTTAGCGCCGATCTATGATTGCGGTTCCTGCCTGTACCCGCAGCTTGATTTGGAACGGATGAAAACTGTGCTGCAAGACGAAGCGGAAATCGATCAGCGCATCTATACCTTCCCAACTTCCTCTATCGAAGAAGGCGGGAAAAAGATATCTTATTTTGATTACATTTCCTCGCTGAAAAATCCGGATTGCAATGAGGCGCTCAAGCGTGTCTGTTCAAGAATCGACCTCGATGCGATCCATAACTTTCTAGAAGATGTCCCGGAACTGCTGCCGATCCAGCGTGAATTCTACCTGACCATGCTGACCGAGCGCAAGGAGAAGATTTTGGATTACAGCTTGGAACTTCTGATGGAGCAGGAGCATCATACCTCACCGACGCAGGGAATGTAAAACCGAACACTCAACTCAGGGAGCCGCGCCAATTGGCGCGGCTCCCTTTTTGCGTCCATGGTTTGTATGGGATTCAAAGAAACGGAATGGCTTACATTTTAGGATATCCGGCATGAACATGAAAACGATTTTTAAGTGTGTGAATCGCACAGAAAAAACTCAAAAAATTGCTGAAGAACGGCGATAAGTAGAGGAATGTTAGAATTATCCCTCATGAAGCTGTTGGATGGTATAAAACTTGTATTTGCCGGCTTAAAAGATACGCCGCGATAAACAAAGAAAAAATTTAATAAAACAGGGTGTGCAAAACATGTTTTCCTCCGCGATAAGTGGAGGGATTTTTTTAAGGCATTTAGCAGGGAGCAATTCTCTGTATTCAAATCGAACTGAAAGGAGTGATGCCTATAGGCTGCGTTGCAGCTTCCGTCAACAAACACCAAAAATTATAAAGGAGGAATCCAATGCAAGAATCCACATTCACCAACTATGACCAGCTGCCGCTGTTCCTCAACGCGAACACGGTGGCGCAGGTGCTGGGCGTGTCCATCTCCAGCGCCTACGAACTCATGCACGAGACGGGCTTCCCAGCGCTGCGGATCGGCAGCCGCATCGTGGTACCCAAAGAAAAGTTCTGTCGGTGGGTCGATGCGCAGGCAGGAGGTGATGCCTGATGTTCCGGCGTTGGCCTAAGCGAGATCCGAACAAGTATTACTACCTCGTGCCAAACGAGGTGTTCAACCTCGGTCTCAGCTCGCATGAGATTGCCGTCTACAATTACCTTCTGCGCTGCGAGGATCGCAGGACCTACCAGTGCCACCCAAGCTACCGCACCATCGGTCGGGCGGTGCGGTTGAGCGAAAACACCGTGCGGAAATATGTGGCCGGCCTGGAGGAAAAGGGGCTCATCCGCACCGAACCCAGCACCATCACCACGAAGGATGGCCGCGTGCGCAATGGCAGTCTTATCTACACCATCCGTCCCATTCAGGAAGCGCTGGAGCTGAATTATCAGCGGCAGTTCCTGCAGGTGGAGCGTGACATGGAACGGGCAAGAGCAGAGAAGCGGCTGGCCGAGTTGAATCAGCAGAACAAGAAGGGGGAAGAAAGCGCATGATGCAGCAGATCGCAAACTTTATTGTAGACCATGACCCGATGATGGTTCTTCGGCTCACGCATGACACGGTGCGCTACATCCAGTGGGCGTGGAACAAGGATCATGCCGACCCCATCGACGAAGAAGAGCTTCGCCTG
>ERZ833822.1823-NODE-1823-length-15569-cov-3.296249_pt1 | contig 15569 bp, 10 predicted proteins | sample MGYA00519913_ERZ833822 | MGnify/ENA primary metagenome ERZ833822 (study PRJEB31850, sample SAMEA3708746) | human gut metagenome | biome: human gut; feature: human-associated habitat; material: faeces | place: China | collected 2014 ... | reverse complement strand
CTATACTCCAGACAACTTCATTAGAAAACCGTTGAAACGGAGATAACGGCAGTTATGGCCTCACAGAGAGTCGGCGTTGGTGGAAGTCCGATAGATCCCAGATTGTCAAATGGACCGTTGAGGGCGCAGTCAAAGAAGGTGACTTCGAGTATTCTGCGACGTGGGGCTGACGTTAACAGCCGGTAGTATGATTGTACTACGCAGAGCGCACAGCTTATGTGAAACAGAGGTGGCACCGCGGTTTATTCCGTCCCTGATGATATTTGTATCATCAGGGACTTTTTTGCGTGAGCAGCCGGTCAAAGTCCGTGTTTGCACGAAACATTGACAACTGCCCCGTCAGATGAAGGAAAAGAAGGAAAAAACACAGGTAAATGTACAACAGACACAGATAAGTGTACAAATGGTACATGAAAGGCAAGAGGAGGAAAAAAATATGTCAAATGCAAAAGGACGTTTCGGAATCCATGGTGGCCAGTATATTCCGGAAACACTGATGAACGCAGTGATCGAACTGGAAGAAGCCTACAACCACTACAAGAACGACCCGGAGTTTGACCGGGAGCTGACCGAGCTGCTCAACGAGTACGCCGGGCGGCCCTCCCGGCTGTATTTTGCCAAAAAGATGACGGAGGACCTGGGCGGGGCGAAGATCTATCTGAAGCGGGAGGATCTGAACCACACCGGGGCCCACAAGATCAACAATGTACTGGGGCAGGCACTTCTGGCCAAGCGGATGGGCAAGACCCGTCTGATCGCCGAGACGGGGGCGGGCCAGCACGGGGTAGCCACCGCCACCGCCGCAGCACTCCTGGGGATGGAGTGCGTGGTCTTTATGGGGGAGGAGGATACCATCCGGCAGGCCCTCAATGTGTACCGGATGCGCCTGCTGGGGGCAGAGGTGGTTCCCGTAAAGACGGGCACGGCCACCCTGAAAGACGCCGTATCTGAGGCGATGCGGGAGTGGACTTCCCGCATCGCCGACACCCACTACTGCCTGGGCTCTGTGATGGGCCCCCATCCCTTCCCTGCCATCGTCCGGGATTTTCAGGCGGTGATCTCCAGGGAGATCAAGGCGCAGCTGCTGGAAAAGGAGGGGCGGCTGCCCGACGCGGTGCTCGCCTGTGTGGGGGGCGGCTCCAACGCCATCGGCAGCTTCTATCATTTCATCGGAGACAGACAGGTCCGGCTGATCGGCTGCGAGGCGGCTGGCCGGGGGGTGGACACCCCGGAGACGGCGGCCACCATCGCCACTGGGAAGCTGGGTATCTTCCACGGGATGAAGTCCTATTTCTGCCAGGACCAATATGGACAGATCGCCCCCGTTTACTCCATCTCAGCCGGGCTGGACTACCCGGGCATTGGTCCGGAACACGCCCATCTCCACGCCATCGGCCGGGCGGAATATGTCCCGGTCACCGATGAGGAGGCGGTGTGTGCCTTTGAGTATCTGGCCAGGACGGAGGGCATCATCCCCGCCATTGAATCGGCCCACGCCGTGGCCTATGGGCAAAAGCTCGCGCCCACCATGGGCAAAGATCAGATCATCGTCATCACGGTCTCGGGCCGGGGCGACAAGGACTGTGCCGCCATCGCCCGATACAGAGGGGAGGATCTCCATGAGTAAGATCGCAGAGGCATTTTCCCACGGGAAGGCGTTTATCCCATTTATCACCTGCGGCGACCCGGATCTGGAGACCACCGCCGCCGCCGTTCGGGCCGCGGTGGACAACGGTGCGGACCTCATTGAACTGGGGATCCCCTTCTCCGACCCCACCGCCGAAGGGCCCGTGATCCAGGGGGCCAACCTCCGGGCACTGAACGGCGGAGTCACCACAGACCGGATCTTCGGACTGGTGCGGGACCTGCGCCGGGATGTAGAGGTGCCCTTGGTTTTTATGACCTACGCCAATGTGGTGTTCTCCTATGGGGCGGGGCGTTTTCTCTCCACCTGCCGGGAGACGGGGATCGACGGGCTGATCCTCCCTGACCTGCCCTTTGAGGAGAAGGAGGAATTTCTGCCGTTTTGCAGGCGGTACGGGGTGGCTCTGATCTCCCTCATCGCGCCCACCTCCGAGGACCGGATCGCCATGATTGCCAGGGAAGCAGAGGGCTTTCTCTATGTGGTCTCTTCTCTCGGAGTGACCGGTACCAGAAGCGAGATCAAAACGGATCTGGCATCCATGGTGGAGACCGTGCGGCTGAATACCAAGATCCCGGCCGCGATCGGATTTGGGATCTCCACGCCGGAACAGGCAAAGAAAATGGCGGAGACCGCCGATGGCGTGATCGTCGGGTCTGCGATCGTCAAGCTGTTGGAGCAGTATGGAACGGATGCGCCCAGATATATTGGTGCGTATGTAAAAGCGATGAAAGCCGCCATTGAATAGAGACAGCCGGATGGATCGCAAGGTGATATTTCCAGCATCAGCGTTTCATATATCCCTCGGCCTGGACAGCCGAAGATGTATTCTCTGTTTACTGAGCTGCAAATTTGGCACGGCGTTCCGGTAGACATAGACTCTTATCTCTCTATTTCATAAGGCCAGGTGTTGATGCCATCGAATTCGTAGGTCTTGGTGGCGCCTACAGTTGCGGCGCCGGCAGATCCTCATCGGTTTACAGAGGGAGAGCCGGTGGACCTATTTGAGCCGGTCCTCACTTTTGTAACCTGAATCCAGAGGGCAAAATCGTGTAATTTATTACTTGAACAGAGAGAAAGACTTTATAAATCAACTGGAAAACAAATATAATTGCAGGTACAATATAGCAAACTGAAACCGAGCCATATAAAATTTGCTGGAAAGAGGAATGTTCTATGCGGCCTGAACTGATCAGTCAGCCTATCACCGGAATTTGTTCTTTTGGACGGTATCCTATCTGCCTTGATTTGGATCGACTGGATGCGGACTTTGGTGTACTGGGGGTTCCCTTCGACATGGGAGTCGGCTTTCTGAGCGGGGCGCGCATGGGCCCAAGAAGGATTCGGGAGGCCTCCACACAGTATGGACGCGGAACCCAGGGATATTACGACTACGAAGCCGATGAGCAGATGCTGGCGGCTCCGATTACCATTGCCGACTGCGGCGATGCCGACGTGTTGCAGGGGGACCGGGATTATTCTTTCCACTGCATTGAGCGGGCGGTCCGCCGTATAATCCGTGCAGGCACGATTCCCATCGTCATTGGTGGAGATCACTCCATCAGCATTCCGGTTGGCCGGGCCCTGGAGGAGTACCACAAAGAGATCTGCGTCATTCAATTTGATGCACATTTGGATTGGACCAGCCATGTGGGACCACTGGTTCAGGGGAACGGAAGTCCCATGCGAAGAATGTCCGAAATGGAACACATTGGGCCAATGGTGCAGATCGGACTAAGAGGAATGGGCAGCGGGAAAAAACAGGATTACGATGATGCCCGCGCCTACGGCAGTCAGTTGATCTCCGCGCGGGAGCTGCACAGCAAGGGAGTATCCTATGTGCTGAGCCAGATCCCGGAGGCGGAGGCCTACTACATTACCTTCGATATTGACGGCTATGACATGACGCTGGCGCCCGGCGCCGCCTCCCCGCTCCCCGGTGGAATCACATATGATGAGAGCATGGATTTATTAAAAGGAATCTGCGAGACAGGAAAAGTTGTGGCGATGGACCTGGTGGAGGTAGCTCCTCCGTATGACCCAACAGGGTGTACGGAACGGCTCGCCGCGCTTACGATCCTTCAGGTGATCGCCCAGGCCGGAAAGAAATTACACGCAAACCGGACTCTGTAGCAGTGCAGCTGGACGTTTCAGCGTAAAATCATGGAAAAGCCCCCCCATTTACATCTTTTGTAGACGTAAATGGGGGGTTCTTTGCAGAAAAGCAAAAAAATCTTTCTGTTTTCCTAGTGGCTTCTTTCCCGGAGAACGGAAAATTCAGCAGAATAGACATAGGAGCCACATCCGCCTCTCACGGCGGTCAAATTTATAAAAATTAGACGGAACAGAGGGCGGAATATCGGCGGCGATTTAGGAAAAGAAGCTGTTTGATAGACGGAGAAGGGGAATTCGCCTTTCGGTTTCTGAATTTTTAAATAGCCTGTTCCGTGGTATCTGTGAAGTACGACCAGAGGATTTGACGTTTTTAGGACGACGCATTGTCTATAATACCCAATACAGGCGCACAGAATCGAGATTCTGTCGACAAAACATCAAAAGAAGGGAAGGAAACAACATGGATTTCGGCTTCAACGATGAATACAAAATGATTCAAAAGATGTACCGCGAGTTTGCGGAGAAGGAGATCAAGCCGCTTGCGGAAGAGATCGACGAGAACGAGCGATTTCCCAAGGAGAGCGTCCAAAAGATGGCGGACAATGGAATGCTGGGCATTCCCTTCCCCGAAGAGTACGGCGGCGAAGAGGGCGACTATCTGAGCTATGTGATCGCGGTAGAGGAGCTGTCCAAGGTGTGCGCGTCCACCGGCGTCACCCTGTCGGCCCATACCTCCCTGGGCTCCGCCCCCATTTATGATTGGGGTACTGAGGAGCAGAAGCAGAAGTACCTGACCCGGCTGGCCAGCGGAGAATGCCTGGGCGCCTTTGGTCTGACCGAGCCCAACGCCGGTACAGACGCGTCCCGCCAGAAGACTACCGCGGTGAAGAAGGGCGACCACTATGTGCTCAACGGCTCCAAGTGCTTTATCACCAACGCCGGCGAGGCTGAGATCTATGTGGTCATGGCCATGACGGATAAGGAGAAGGGCAACCACGGCATCTCCGCCTTCATTGTGGAGGACGGGTTTGAGGGCTTCTCCATCGGTAAGCATGAGAAGAAGATGGGCATCCGCGGCTCCGCGACCGCCAGCCTGGTGTTTGAGGACTGCATTGTTCCCGCCGAGAACCTGCTGGGTGAGGAGGGGCAAGGCTTTAAGGTAGCAATGCACACTCTGGACGGCGGCCGCATCGGTATTGCCGCGCAGGCTCTGGGCATTGCCGAAGGCGCTCTGAACGAAGCGATTGCCTATGCGAAGATGCGTGAGCAGTTTGGAAAGCCTCTGTCTGCCTTCCAGAATACCCAGTTTGTGATCGCCAACCTGGCCAACCAGATCGAGGCGGCCAAGCTGCTGGTCTACCGCGCCGCTTGGGCCAAGGACAACCATCTGCCCTACTCCGTGGAGTCTGCCCACGCCAAGCTGTACGCGGCAGAGACCGCGATGCGTGTGACGACCGAGTGCGTGCAGCTGCTGGGCGGTTATGGCTACACCCGCGAGTATCCTGTGGAGCGCATGATGCGTGATGCAAAGATCACCCAGATTTATGAGGGAACCAGTGAGGTTCAGCGGATGGTCATTTCCCGCTCCCTGCTGCGGTAACATCTGAAAGCTGACAATGTGCCCTGAGAGGCGCGGACAGATGGCGTGAATTGTTACATGACCTGGAGATTTCCATTTCTTTGGACGCGAAGATACTTGTTACATGAAAGTTGTTTTTCCCCTGAACCGCTTTGTTTGAGGGAAAACGGCCGTATACCTCGGAGGAAGCAGAGAGGGGAGACCGATTTGCTGTATGTGATAAAGGAGGAACGCGCATGGAATCAATTGTCCCAGAGAAAGATGTAGCAGAACTGGACGCGAAGCAGTTGGAGGAAGAACTGAATAAAAATGTTGGAGTTGCGGTTGATTACAGCACCATGACTCGAAACAACTTGTTTAAGTTCTTGATCTTCTCTGCCATTGGCGTATGGGTATTCTTTATTCCAACCAATATTGGCGGAGTCAGCAATGTTCCTATGGTGCTCTTGATCGATGCAGTAAAGGCGCTGTTGGGATCCACCGTTATGAACTGGATGGTCCTGATTTTGTGTATCGCGCTTTCTGTCACGTTCACCATCTCACGCATTCAAAAGGATGGTCCCATTCACAGGTTCCATAAGAAGGACGGATGGGGGACCGGCATCCTTTACTATCTGTCTGCGGTTTTTGCGGTCATGGTGGTCTTCAATGTCGGCCCCAGTCAGATCGTGAACGACAGCGTCGGAATCGAAGCCATCGGGTTAGCCGGCTCCACACTGCTTACCGTGACCATCGCCGGCTGGCTGGTCAACTTCCTGATCGAGTTTGGAATTCTGGAATTTATCGGCACCCTGATGGAGCCGATCATGCGTAAGGTCTTTAAGTTGCCGGGACAGTCGGCCGTTACGGCGGTATCGGCCTTTGTGGCCGCGCCGGCGGTGGGTGTTTTCATGACAGACAGATTGTACCATGAAAACGTCTACACCCACAAAGAGGCCTGCTGTGTGGCCACGAACTTCAGCGTTGTTTCCCTAGGATTTTTCGCACTGCTCGTTACGATCACGGATACCCAGTATATGTACGGTAAAGTCGTGATCTCCTCCCTGGTCATCGTGTTTATCCTGGCGGCTATTGTGATTCGGATCCCTCCGCTGTCCAGAAAGAAAGACCGGTATTACAACGGGGTGGAGCAGACCGCCGCCATGCGGAAGTCCAGCAAGTATTCCAAGGATACGATGAAGAAGGCGGTCGCGGCTTCCACCACCAAGGTGTCTCAGACTCCGTATTCCATCTTTGTTACATCCATTCCCGGCGTGCTGTCCTTCACGGTCAAGATCGTGACCTTTGTGCAGGCGCTGGCCACCATCGCGCTTTTCATCAGCAACTACACCCCCTTCTTCGATTGGATCGGTATGCCCATGGTCCCGTATCTGGAGCTGTGCCAGATGCCCGACGCCGCGGCGATCGCGCCCGCTACCCTGGTGGGTATCGCGGAAATCGCCCTGCCCGTGATGACCATCGCCGGTATGAACATTGCTCCGATGAGTATTTTCTTTGTTATCGTGCTGTCTACCGTGCAGATCATCTTCTTTACGGAGAGCGCGAACGCAATGATGCAGAGCGATCTGAATCTGAAGTTCCCGGAGCTGGTCCTGATTTTCCTGATCCGTACTCTGATCGCCATTCCGATCGTAGCGGTATTCGCCCACGTTCTGTTTTAAACGGTTTGCGTAAATTTTGACTTGAAAGAGGTGTTTCCTATGAACAAAGCCCTGAGTGGGATCCGGGTTCTGGACTTTACCCAGGTGTTAGCTGGGCCTTTCTGCACCATGAACCTGGCGGATTTTGGCGCCGAAGTCATTAAAATCGAGAAGCCTGGAACAGGTGATGGAAGCCGGATCTTTGGCCCGTTTATCAACGGACAGAGCGGATATTATACCCTGGTGAACCGCGGCAAGAAAGGTGTTGCGATCGACCTGAAGAAGGGCAGGGACATCATCTACGAAATGGTCAGAAACTGCGACATCGTGGTGGAGAACTTTAAGCCTGGAGTCATGGAAAAGCTGGGCTACTCTTATGAGCAGCTCAAGAAGGTCAATCCGGAGATTATTTACTGTTCTATTTCCGGCTTTGGACAGGACAGCCCCATGCGGGATCTGCCGGCCTATGATATTGTAGCACAGGGAATGTCCGGCATGATGAGCATTACCGGTTATCCCAATACTCCGCCGGCTCGTGTGGGCAGCTCTCTGGGTGACGTCAGTGCCGGCCTGTATGCGGTGACAGGTATCCTGCTGGCACTGTATAACCGGGAACGGACCGGACAGGGGCAGTATGTGGATATTGCGATGTTGGACAGCGTGTTCGCCTTCATCGAGACCAACGTGGTGCGGCACACCATTGGCGGCGTGCATCCCACCCGCGTGGGTGCCCGCCATCCGCTCAGTGCTCCGTTTGATATTTACCGCTGTAAAGATGCCCATGTGATTATCGCGGTAGCCAGCGACCACCACTTCGCCAAGCTGTGCGAGATCATCGGCCAGCCCGATCTGATCAAGAACCCCAAGTTTGACTCCGACCCGCACCGTTCGGAGAACGATGTGGAGCTGAAGGCCATTCTGGAGAACTTCTTTGGCAACTACACCGTGGCCGAGGCCATGGAGATGATGCAGAAGGAATCCATCCCCTGCGGCCCCCTGTGCACAGTGGATGAGGCCTGCCAGAACCCCAGCATCCTGCAGCGTGAGATGCTGGTGGAGATTGACCAGCCCGGTGCCGGCAAGCTGAAGATTACCGGCAATCCCATCAAGCTGTCCCAGACCCCTCCGGATCCCTGTCATCCCGCGCCGCTGCTGGGCCAGGATACCCAGGAAGTCCTGCGGGATACATTTGGTTTCAGCGATACACAGATCTCCAAGTGGAAAGAGGAGAACATTGTTTAAGTCAGTAAACAAAATTTGTAAAAATAATTTTTAGGAGGAATATATCATGGAATTCAAATACACTGAGGACCAAATTGCCCTGCGCCGCGCGGTTCGTGAGTGGGCCCAGAGCTATCTCGCCCCCAAGGCGGAAGAGATCGACGTCAACAACCGCTTCCCCACTGAGACCATCAAGGCTCTGGGCGAGCAGGACCTGATGGGCCTGGCTTATCCTGAGGAGCTGGGCGGCGCCGGTTATGACGCCATTTCTGAGGCGATCGCCATGGAGGAAATCTCCGCGGCCTGCGCCTCCACCGGTTCTATCATCACCGGTCACTATCTTGGTTTTGACGCTCTGTACCTGGCCGGCACCCCCGAGCAGAAGGAAAAGTGGCTGCGTCCCGCTCTGGAGGGCGAAAAGTACGCCGCGTTTTGCCTGACTGAGCCCGCCGGTGGTTCCGATATGACATCCAACAAGACCACCGCTGTGGAGGACGGTGACTACTATGTCATCAACGGCGTGAAACACTTCATCACCGGCGGCGCTCACTGCGACTTCCTGTGCTGCTTCGCCATCACCAACAAAGAGGACCCCAAGCACGGCATGACCTGCTTTGTGGTTGAGAAGGACACCCCCGGCATGAAGATCGCCTCCGAGGATAACAAGATGGGGATCCGCGGCGCCCGCACCGCTGAGATCGTCTTCGAGGACTGCCGCGTTCCCAAGGAGAACATGGTGGGCGAGCTCAACGGCGGTTACCGTCTGGCCCTGGACGTGGTGGACCGCGGCCGCATCGGCATCGCCGCCATGGCCGTTGGTATCGGTCAGGCCGCCCTGGATCTGGCCATCAAGTACGCCAAGGAGCGCGAGGTCTTCAAGCGTCCCATCTCCAAGTTCCAGGGCATTCAGTGGATGCTGGCCGACGCCGCCACTCAGCTGGAGGCCGCCCGTATGCTGACCTACTACGCCGCCGACCTGAAGGAGCAGGGCGTTCCCTTCACCAAGCAGGCCGCGATGGCCAAGCTGTTTGCGGCGGAAGCGTCCCACAAGGTGGTCGACACCGCCCTGCAGATCCACGGCGGCTACGGCTACATGAAGGAGTACGCCATCGAGCGCATCTACCGCGACCAGCGGATCACTGAGCTGTTCGAGGGTACCTCTCAGGTTCAGAAGATCGTCATTGCCGGTCAGCTGCTTCATTAATTTCCATAAACACGACCGAAAAAGCGTAACGCTCAGATCGTTTTATAGTGCGTGAAAGGATATGGGCAAATCTTGCTGTTACAAGGTTTGCCCACATCCGCTTGAAAACAACTGCGCCATCGCATCTGCCGATGGTTACATTAGGGAGGATAAAGTATGAACGTACTGGTATGTATCAAGCAGGTACCGGACAACTCTGTGGTGCCCAAGCTGGACCCCAACACCAACCGTGTCGTCACCGAGGGCGTGGAGCTTATGGAGAGCCCCTTTGACCTGAACGCTGTTGAGGCCGGCCTGAAGCTGGTGGAGGAGAACGGCGGCGAGGTTTCCGTCCTGACTCTGGGCGGCGAGAGCGCCAAGACCTCTCTGCGCTACGGCCTGTCCATGGGCGCCGCCAAGGCTTACCTGCTGAAGGATCCCGCCTTTGAGGAATCCGATTCCTGGGGCACCTCTTACGGTCTGGCCAAGGCCATCCAGTCCATCGGCAATTTCGACGTCATCCTCTGCGGCAAGCAGGCCATTGACAACGACGCCGGTCAGGTGGGCCCCGGCATTGCCGAGCAGCTGGGCATCTCCCAGATCACTTATGTGAGCGAGATCGTTTCTGTTACGGAGGACACCCTGACCGCCAAGCGCGTCAGCCCCGCCGGTGAGGAAGTGGTCGAGGCGAAGCTGCCTGTGGTCCTGACCTGCGAGAAGTCCCTGAACGAGCCGCGCTACCCCACCCTGAAGCGCACCAGAATGGCCAACCGCGCTGAGATCCCTGAAATGGACTGCGCCGCCGTGGGCGCCGACCCCGCCAAGGTAGGTAAGAATTCTCCCTCCGCCATCAAGAAGCTCTATACTCCGGCTCCCCGTCAGAGCGGCGAGTTGATCCAGGGAGAGGCGGAAGAGATCGCAAAGATCGCCGTCCAGAAGCTTGTTGAGCAGAAGATCATCTGATTGAAGGGAGAGCATAGTATGTCTAACAAGAATAGCGTATGGGTCTGCCTGGAGCAGACCGGCGGAAAGATTGCCGGCGTCTCCTATGAGATGCTCAGCGGAGCCAGAAAGCTGGCCAACGAGTTGTCCGGCGAGGTGTGTGCCGTCCTGATGGGCCATCAGGTCCAGGCCCAGGCCAAGGAAGCCTTTGCCTATGGTGCGGATAAGGTCTATGTTTGCGACAATGAGAACCTGGAGCACTACAACACCGGCGCCTACTGCAAGGTGCTGGAGAAGTTGGTCAAGGAAAATGAGCCCGAGATCCTGCTTCTGGCCGCCACCACCAACGGCCGTGACCTGGCCGGCCGTTTGGCCAGTCGTCTGGAGACCGGCCTGGCCGCCGACTGCACCGCCCTGGCTCTGGAGGACGGCCAGCTGGTCGCCACCCGTCCCACCTACGGTGGCAATATCATGGCTGAGGTCGTCTTCCCGGAGAAACGTCCCGCTATGTGTACCATCCGCGGCAACGCCATGTCCAAGGATGACCCCGACGCCTCCAAGACTGGCGAGGTCATCACAGTGGCCTATGATGTGGATGACGCTGAGCTGCGCACCAAGGTGAAGGAGATCATTGCCAAGGCCAGCGGCGAGATCAGCCTGGCCGACGCGCAGATCATCGTCTCCGGTGGCCGCGGCCTGGGCGATCCCAGCGGCTTCGACCTGATCCGCAAGGCTGCCGCCACTCTGGGCGCTGCCGTTGGCGCCTCCCGCGCCGCTGTGGACGCCGGGTGGATCCCTTATGAGCATCAGGTTGGCCAGACCGGAAAGACCGTTTCTCCCAAGCTGTACATCGCCTGCGGGATTTCCGGCGCCTTGCAGCATCTGGCTGGTATGAAGACCTCCGATGTGATCGTGGCCATCAACAAGGACGAGGAGGCCCCCATTTTCAGCGTGGCCAATTACGGCATCGTGGGCGATCTTTACAAGGTCCTGCCTGTGATGATCGAAGAGATTCAGAAGGTCCTTGAGTCCCGCTGACCGATAGGGCGGCAGACATAAGCAGAGATCGCCCCTTCCCGAATGGGGGAGGGGCGATCCCGCAGCAAGGGGTCAGAGCTCTGGAAACAGCCGCCGCAGGCTGTTGATCTCCGGGCGGTCCAGCCAGCGGCTGAGGTGCTTGAGGGCCAAGCGTCCATAGTCCAGCGCGGAATCCGGCAGGATCTCGTCAAAAAACCGTCCCACATCTGGTTCCCGGTCCGCCAAAGTGCGGATCAGGGCTTGGGAGAAAAAGACTGAGCCTTGGTCGCTGGGATTTTTCATCTGCCACATATACTTCTGCGCGGCGAGAAGATGCCGCCGGGCGGCGGGCAGGTTCCTGTTTTCCACCAGCGTCAGCGCCAGATAGGAATTCAGGGTCGGGCGGCGCCAGAAGGAGTCAAATTGTCCATACAGGGCAAGCGCCTTCTCCAGAAATGCCTGGGCTGCGGCGTAGTCCCGCTGGAAAAAAGAGGCCTTTCCCGCGTTGATGTAGAAAACTGAGAGGCTGGAAAACACATTGCCGGGGCACAGGGAGATCGCCTTGGAAAACATGGGGAGTGCCTGTACATAATCCTCCTTTTCCATCAGGATTTCGCCGATGTAGTTGTAGGAGGCGGCAATATTTACAGTGTAGCTGCGGGCCATGGACTCAGTCACAGTGAGTGCGTTGATAGACTCTAGCAGCCGCTTTTCCGCCTGCTCATAATTTCCGGTCATCATGTGATAGAGGCCCTGAAGCCGCAGAAGCACTCCGATCTCTCTATGATTGTTCTCTTGTACAGCCAGGTCCAGAGCCAGATCCAGATTTTGCTTCATCCCATCGGCATCGTCGATCTGGATAAAGTAAAAGATCAACTGTTTATACCCTGCCAAGGTGTAGTCCACGCGGCCCAGCCGCCTGGAGGTCTCTATGACCCAGGTGATGTTGCCTACCCCTTCCTCGTACCGTCCTTCCAAAATGGGATACCGGCCCTTCAGATAGAAAAACTGCATCTCCAAAAGCTCCAGTTCTTTCGATCCCGAATGGGCGGCGCGAAAGGCACGGATATCTGTCTCCAGATTTTGAAAGAGCGCGTCGATCCTATCTCGGGAGACATAGGGAACGGGGTCTAGATCCAGGTCCATGTCCTCTTCGTTAAATACCGGAAAAATTTCGTGGCTGAAATTGAGCCGGCTATTTAGATTTGCAATCTTGTACTTCATGGCCTCCAGCTGATATCCAGCCTGGGAAAAATGGAAAATCAGAAGGGGATAGACCCGGTTTTTGTGTCTGCTCTGGCGGAGCTGTTCTTCAAGAAGCTGGCCAATCGCTAGGTGGCGGGAGGCCCGTCGGCAGACTGGTTGAGCGTTGTAAATGTATTCCCGCAGCTTGGGGTGGGCAAAGTGAATTGCCTCCTGACTTCCGGTGTGTTTCAGGAAGACTCCCCGATTTTCCAGCTGCTCCAGGGGAGCCAGCAGATCCGATGCGTTTTTTCCCAGAATCTGAGCCGCAGAGGAGAGCGGCGCGCCGTCATAGAAACAGGAGAGCACTTCAGCCAGCTCCAGCGCCTCCTGAGACAGGCCGAGCAGCTGCGTGCGCAGGAAGGACTGGATGGCCGGAGAGGAGTGGTCAAGCGACTCTCCCCGCTGAAGCATGGCGATGTACTCGTTCAGCAGGAATGGATTGCCCTCCGTCTCATTATAGATTTGCTCCAGCAGTTCTCCGTTTCCTGCCTGACTGGGCGGCAGTGCCTTTTTGATCAGGCTGTGACAGGCCTCCACCGTGAATCGGCGCAGGGTGAGAATGAGCATGGGGGAGTGGTATTGGAGCGCTGACAGGGCGTCATCCAGCGGGCGGTTGCGCGCCAGTGTGCAGGTAGCCAGAAGAATGGCCTGGCTGGGAGACAGTTCTAACATCACCGTGGTGAGAAGACGCAGGCTGTCGGGGTCCAGCCATTGGAGGTTCTCTACCACCAGAAGGACCCGCTTTCGAGCGGAGAGCGTGTGGATCGCCTCTACCATCACATGGGCCAGCTTGCCGATGGGGACCTTCTCCGGCGTGGTAAGGAACTCGGTTGAGGGCAGATGCTCCTGAAAGTCTGGAAACACACGGCTCATGAGATCGTGCCACAGCGAGGGTGGAATACAGGGTTCCTCCTGAAGCAGCTGTGCGATCTCACGGGCGATCTGCCGCCAGGGCCGGAGTGAAAGATCCTGTCCCATCGAAAGTCCCTGTGTCTGCAAAATATAAAAATGTTCTTCCACTCCATCCAGGGCCCGGCGTTTCATGGTGGAGCGGCCGGAGCCTGGCTCCCCGCAGATCAGAATAGAGCGGCCGCCCTCCGGATTTTCCTTGAATTCTTTCAGCGCTTTTTCTAAGGCGGCGATCTCCTGATACCGGCCGAAGAAAAAGGACTCGTCGTTGGAAACAGAACGCCCCGTCTCGAAATGCATCTGCTCTAAAGCGCGCTCATAGATTTCCTTGGTCGTCTGATCTGGCGCAACGCCCAATTCTCGGCGCAGCAGCTTGGCAAATTCATAGTAGCTCTCGATCACCTTGCCATTGCGGCCGGTTTCTTGATAAAAGCGCAGCAGGAGGCGGAAGGCGCGCTCATCATACTCATCCAGCTCCATCAAATAGCGGATGTGCGTCTCCACCTGGTCGTATCGGCGGGCATCCAGATCGTCCGCTACCTTCTGATAGCACTCTGAGAAGAATTTCTCTTTGTAGTAGTTACGCATTTTGACGATCCAGTATTCATACGTCTCTGCCCCTTTCAGGAAGAACCCCTGGAGAAACTCGCCGGTGTACAGATGCAGATTCTCTTGGGGCGCCTGCAGAAACTGGTCGATATCCAAGGTGAGATCCAGGTTTTCGTTGAGCATCAGCAGAGATTTCTTGGGGGAGAGAATGATATTGGTCCCAAGTGCCTTTTTCGCCTGGTAGATCGCGTTTCGCAGATTCCGCCGGGCGGTCTCGTCCGTCTCGTCCGGCCACAGCAGCCCTGCCAGTTCCTCTCGGCTGACCACCTTGGACACCAGGATATAGTAGAGAAGGGCGTTGATTTTAGAATAAGGCAGAAAGACAGGTTGACCATCCTTTAGAATTTGAGGGACTCCAAATAACTTGCAGGTCATGGTACTCATATTTCGTTCTCCTGTTGACGTGCGGGGCGGCGGGTGCCTCGAAAAACGGGGAAAACACGCTGAATATTCTTTGGTGTTTCCCATCATTCTCATGAAAATGCAAAGAAAATCGACTGTGTCAGAAAACAAAGCTTCTTTACGGTTTGTATAGAAACCAAGTATAATGAAACCATCAAATCAGGCAAAATGCAATATTATTTTAAAATTTAGGAGGGAAATTTATGAACATCAAGTCCGACATTGAGATTGCGCAGGAGCATACCCCGAAAAAAATCACAGAAGTTGCCGCAACTGCGGGAATCGATGAGAAGTTCTTGGAGCTGTATGGCAACTATAAGGCGAAGGTGGATATCCGGTCTCTGAAGGACTTGCCCCGGAAGTCTAAATTGGTGTTGGTGACCGCCATCAGCCCAACCCCTGCGGGCGAGGGTAAGACCACCACTTCGGTGGGCCTGGCAGATGCGCTGAACCGTCTGGGTAAACGGACCATTGTCTGCCTGCGTGAGCCTTCTCTGGGACCTGTGTTTGGTGTAAAAGGAGGCGCTGCCGGCGGCGGTCACGCTCAGGTCATCCCCATGGAGGACATCAACCTGCACTTCACCGGTGATTTCCATGCAATCGGCATTGCGAACAACCTGATGGCCGCTCTGATCGACAACCACATTCATCAGGGCAACGCGCTGAACATCGACACCCGCAAGGTAGTCTGGAGGCGTGTGGTGGATATGAATGACCGTCAGCTGCGCCACATTGTCTGCGGAATGGGCGGTAAGGCCAGCGGCGTACCCCGTGAGGACGGCTTCGACATCACCGTTGCTTCCGAGATCATGGCTGTTCTGTGCTTGGCCAGCGGCCTGTCTGACCTGAAGCAGCGCCTATCCAAGATGGTTGTGGCCTATACCCGCGACGATAAGCCGGTCACTGCCCATGACCTGAAGGCGGAAGGCGCCATGGCTGCCGTTTTGAAGGATGCCATTAAGCCCAACCTGGTTCAGACTCTGGAGGGGACTCCCGCCTTCATCCACGGAGGTCCTTTTGCAAACATTGCACACGGCTGTAACTCCATCCAGGCCACGGAGACCG
>ERZ833822.1807-NODE-1807-length-15640-cov-4.178633_pt1 | contig 15640 bp, 10 predicted proteins | sample MGYA00519913_ERZ833822 | MGnify/ENA primary metagenome ERZ833822 (study PRJEB31850, sample SAMEA3708746) | human gut metagenome | biome: human gut; feature: human-associated habitat; material: faeces | place: China | collected 2014 ... | reverse complement strand
CACTGACTATCTATAATTGACTCGCTATGATTTCTATTTGATGCACATGCCTGATTCGTAAATACTCCTGTGCCAACTCGCCTTCGGCTCAGACAGGCACCCGTATTTACTGGCAATGTGCATCGCGTGACGAAATCTTTGCTAATGTCAATATATAGTTAGTCAGTGACAGAAAAACGCCCATTTTATTTGCTGTCGTATTGCAGAATGTAAAACATGCAGTTCTTAATATAATCAGAATGTTTTCCAACATCTTTCTTTCATAAAATCTGCAATAACAAAGATATTTTCACCTTCAGCTAAAAAGCCTCTCCCATGTTTGCATTTCTCCAATATATGCATTCATCTTTTCTTGTCATACAATGGATGGTCGCCGCGGTCAACCACAACCTCGTACCCGATTCCCTGCATTCTCCGCATCATACAACCACAACACTCCGAGGCTTCTTCCCCGGTGCAGATCTTATTGTCATATAACAGATATTTTTTCCTGACACCGACCGGTGACAGATTCGGCATCACAACATTTGCCCCGGCAAGAATCCCCTTCTCCCTGCCAAGCGGATGGATCGTGCCAAGTGCTGTTGTCGCAGGAAGCAGCACAGTAGGATGGATCAGACGGATAATTGACAGCAGCCGTAAGGTCATCTCAAGTGTTCCGGCAGCATCTTTTCCAAATGGTGTGTCTGCCTGCGGAATAAAAGGTCCGATTCCGCACATTTCCGGTTCCAGTTCTTTGATCAGACAGAGATCCTCATATAACGTATCGACCGTCTGATATGGTGAACCGACCATAAAGCCACACCCAGTCTGATAACCGATCTCTTTCAGGTCATGCAGGCACCGGATCCGGTTGTCAAATGACATTTCTTTCGGATGAAGCTTCTCATAATGTGCCTTATCCGCAGTCTCGTGACGAAGCAGATAACGTTCCGCCCCGGCAGCAAAATACCGCTCATAGGCTTCTCTGCTTTTCTCTCCGATCGACAATGTGATCGCACAGTCCGGATGCTGATCTTTAATCTCTGATACGATCTCACAGATTAGGTCATCTGTATAAAACGGATCTTCGCCTCCCTGTAACACAAATGTCCGGAACCCGAGCCGGTATCCACTCTGACAACAGTCAAGGATCTGATCTTTGGTCAGCCGGTATCGATCAACATGACAGTTATCTCTTCTTATCCCACAATAAATGCAGTTATTTTTACAATAATTTGTGAACTCGATCAGTCCACGCATATAGACTTTATTTCCGTATACCTTCTGTGCTTCCGTTCTGGCACATGCCATCAATTCTTCGATCATTTCCCGATTGTCTGTTTCCAGCAGAAGCTGAAGCTGTTCCTTTGTAATATTCTGTTTATCGCGAATCTCTGTTATCAGTGTATGCATAAACGGTTTCCATCCTGTTTTTATTTACAAATAGTTTATCACATTTTACTCTTATACAACATCCACTTTTCCGGATTGCATACAAACGATGCAAAAAAAGTTCAAAGATATTGCATTTCTGTGTCGGTTTTTATACAAAAATGATGCATTTCGAATATATGCTAGATTCATCAAATAAATGAACAACCGCTCATGCCCGGGCAGCGAGTTTCGACAACAGACCATATGTCTGTAGATAAACAATGAGATAAATACTTACATGAAACCGGAGGAACTTGAGGACATGACAACTCTTACAATCAAAACAAATGCACTGGATAACAATATACGGATCATCAAACGTCTGGCAAATGGCGCAAAGGTCATAGCAGTATTAAAGGGGAACGCTTATGGGCTTGGGCTTACAAAATTTGCATCATTCTTACAATCAAAGGGTATTGATAACTATGGTGTAACCGAACTGTCAGATGCTGTCACCTTACGCAGAAACGGCATCACGGGAAATATCCTGCTGATGACGCCTTTATATAACTCAGAAGATATCACGACGGCAATCGATCATGATATCACACTCAGCATCACCAGTACCGACTGTGCACATGTGATCGATGAAACAGCCGCCTACATGAACCATCCGACAGTCCATGCACATCTCTGCATTGACACCGGATTTGGCAGATACGGTTTCTTATGTTCCGAAGAAAAACAGATTGCCGATACCGTACAGTCACTAAGGCATGTGCGGATCACCGGTATCTTCTCTCATTTCCATGCAGCTGCATGCAGAAATGAATACTATGTGAAGAAACAGTTTCAGGATTTCACTCACCTCTGTGACACACTCCAGAAAGACGGTATTCCGGTAGGCATCCGTCATATCTCATCTTCAACCTCGATGATAAAATATCCATCCATGAATTTAGATGCCATCCGCATCGGCTCTGCCTTTCTTGGCAGACTTGCGGTTCCAAATGATTATGGTTTTCATGAGGTCTGCAATCTGTCTGCCTGTGTGGACGATATCTATGAGCTGCCGGTCGGTCACAACATCGGCTATGGTCACAGCTTTAAACTGTCACACAATACAAAAACAGCCGTTATCTCCGTCGGATATTATCATGGACTTGGGATAGAACGCCACACCGATTTCCGGACAAATTTCTTCTCTCCGATCCGTATTTATTATAAATTAAAAGGCACTTTCCATAAAAAATCACCGGCTGCCAGCTTTAAAGACTGCCGGCTTCCGGTGTTAGGTCAGATCAGTATGAACTCCGTGATCGTGGATACAACCGGATGTAATATCTCGGTAGGCGATATGGTTACATTTCCGATCAACCCGATTTTCGTCAACAGCGCTGTTCCGCGGGTATATATGTAACCTGTCTCGTGTTGTCTGAACTACTGTTGTGTATATGTATCCTGCCTCATGTTGTCCGGGATACTGCCGGTACACTTTGTACTATCGTTTGCTTTTTTTCGTTATGAGATGCAAATTGTCAGCGAATGCGGGTGCCTGTTTGAGCCTGAAAGGCGAGTTGGTACAGGAGCATGAGCGAATCAGACATTTGCAACGAATAGAAAAAAAAAAGACATACAAAGTATACCGGCAGTATCCCGGACAACATGAGGCCGAACACATACACATCCGTAAAATAGCAGTATCCCGGGCAACATGAGACAGCCAAATTTTATATCACATGGATGCGACAGGTGTTACTATCATATACCTTGCATCCCCGGTCAGCGGATCACGGCGTTTGTAATCGAATAATATATAGCATACTTCAGACAGACGATTTCCCGTCTCTCTGTTGTAATAAATCTTTTCTATGTGTGTCATTCTGGACATAGATTTCCAGTCACAGCCATGATAGTCTTCTTCCCGAAGGTATCTGTGGTCGTTGGCCTCACGGATGTAGAAGTCCCGGAACAAATCTCTCACACCCTCCTGTTCCGGGGCGAAATCCGGTCGGGTCTTCATATTCTCACGAAGATATAAATCAAATACCAGCATTTGCCGAATCAATTCTGTCTTCTTAGGGAAGTGTTCTTCTGCAAAATGAAGCAGTACATGATACCGGTAGATTCTCGCCGGTGTCTGGATAAAATATCCCTTTTTGTCATAATAAGAAGCAAGGCTCGCATAAAAATCAAACGGCGAATCAAATTCTTCCACCAGGAATGGCAGCGTGTTCTCAAACTGACAGCTGTTATAATAAATCTCTACCATTTCTTCGATCTGCTTTAACCGCAGGATCTCATCATAAGATATCCACTTTGTAAATAATACTTCATACGGCGGACAGCTTGTATACTGTAAACCATATCGTTCTGCATTATCATGCATCTTCGAACCCTTTAGCACCTTTAAAAAACCTAGCTGAAGCTGCTCCGGCTTCATCGCATATACGTCATTAAAAGAATGTGCAAATGATTCATAATCCTCATACGGAAGCCCCGCGATCAGATCCAGATGCACATGCACATTATGTCCCTGATGGATCCGGGCAACGATCTTTGCAAGCTTATCAACATCCATTACACGATTGATCTCCTCTATCGTCTGCAGATTTGTCGACTGCACTCCGATCTCCATCTGTATCGCACCTGGCCGCAGACTGTTGACCAACTCCAATTCTTCCTCATTTAAAATATCTGCAGCAATCTCAAAATGAAAATTCGTGATTCCATTGTCATGTTCTTTGATATACCTCCAGATCGCCATCGCATGTTCATGGGAACAGTTAAATGTCCGGTCTACAAACTTCACCTGTTTTACTTGATGATCCAGGAAAAACTGCAGCTCCTTCTTCACCAGATCAAGATTGCGGAACCGAACCCGTTTGTCAATCGATGACAGACAATAACTGCACCGGAACGGACAGCCTCTGCTGCTCTCATAATAAATGATCTTATTTTTAAAAGTGTCCAAGTCATAATACAGAAAGGGAAGCTCCGACAGATCGGTAAGTCCTCTTGGCTTCGTACAAAGAATATCTTTTCCTTCCCGAAGCACCAGGCCGTCAATATCCCGAAAACCCCCGGTATCACGGAAATTTTCAATACCACAGGAATTCCCAGTATTACAGGCGTTCCCGATATCATAGAACTTCCCAGTATTATGAATATTTCCAATATCAAGATATCTTCTCAGCACATCATAAAAGGTTGCCTCTCCTTCTCCAACCATAACTCCTGTAAGCTCCGGCATCTCCGCAAGAAGCTGATCGGCATCGTAGGTTACTTCCGGTCCGCCAACCCAGATATCTGTATCCGGAAGGAGCTTCTTTAATTCTGTAATGAGCTCACGGATCATCTCGATATTCCATATATAACAGGAAAATCCAATCGCATCCGGCCTTCTCTTATAGATATCCGCAAGAATCTCTCCTTTTTGATTGTTGATCGTATATTCTGCAATCTCAATATATTCTGCAAGAGACGGCTGTTTCTTTACTGAATAAGAATACAGGGAATAAATCCCTGGATTCGAATGAATATATTTTGTATTTAATGCTGCCAGTAAAAACTTCAAGGAATTCACAACCTCCTACTATATGATTTTCTGTATCTTTGCAGGCTTATTCATAATAATCTCTTTTTCATGTTTCTGATATATGAAATTATTTATCCATTTCAAGGATTATACCACAGATAAGATTTATTAAGCTACAAAATCCGGTATTTGCCTTTACTTTAGGAAACGCGGATGATAGACTGAGTCTGTAGACAAAATTTTATTATAGGAGGGTATCTATGAACAAAAAAATGAAACACGTACTTTTGGCATTGTGTGTCTGCATCTTTGGTCTGATGATGACCGGCTGCGGTTCTGCTATTAACACAACCGTAAAACTCACCTCTGCCACCAAAGCAACCTGTACGATTGAACAGGGTTATGATGATGAAATGTTGGATGGACTTGCCAGCATGTCTGAAATGACCAAAAAAGAACTCATTAATGAACTTAAGGGATCCGGTGCCAAATATTCAAAAAAGAAGATCGATGGTGTTACCTACCATATGTTCTCCATGACCGTAAAAAACAAGAAACTCAGTGATATCGAAGATTTACTTTCATCTGCAGGTTACACAAATGTATGTCTGACAAAGAATTTCTTCTATGCTACACTTGATCCTTCTACAGCAGGCAGTAATCTTACAATTGCAAAACTTGCCGACGCTGCACAGCTTCAGAAAAACGATCTTACTGACAGCCTGTCATTCTACATGAATGTAAAGGTTTCATTTAAGAATAAGGTTAAGACCACAAACGGTAAGCTTTCAAACAAATCAAAGACCGTTTCATGGACTATCAGGGATGCCAGCAAGAAGAAAAACTTCTACGCATCTACCAGTAAGGTTACAAAAACAGCAAAGACAACAGCCGTTAAGAACAACAAGTCCTACAAAGCCGGCAAGAAGATCACAGTATCCAACAGCAAGAGCCTTGTAAAGATGAAACTGGACGGCAAGGTAGTTAAGAAGAACACAGTCGTTAAGAAAAAGGGAACACATACCCTAACCATCTGGTCAAAGAACGGCAAGGTTCAGAACGTAACCTTTACAATTAAATAAGACGATTTATCACATAAAAAACATCCATACCTTTATTTACAGCATTTATCTGTATTATAAAATATGGATGTTTTAATTTTATAATTTTATCTTTTTATCATAGACAAGAATCCATCTGCTCTGTATTGTTATAAAGCAGATGGATTCTGTACTATAATCATATTCTTAATGTTTTCTATTTCATCCAGACGTCAATATCAACGGATCCTGAGATTCCCGGCACACTTCCCTCACTGGTATACTGCCAGCCGGTAAACAGATATGGGAAATCGGGTACATTGGAATATTGTGCCAGCCAGAGCTGATAATCACCCAATCGATCCATATCCAGATTCTGCGCATACCAGTTTCTATTTGCATAGATCATCGGTGTATATCCGGCATTTTTTATCGTCTCACAAAAACCAACAATGGCATCGGTACGCTCTTCATTTGAAATATCATTTGCGCGGGCACCTTCTGCTTCCATCTTCTCCGTATCAATTACAACCGGATAACTGATCTTATAACCTGCGATATTCTGAAGTACATACTGTGCTTCTTCTACTCCTTCATCATAACTTACTGCCTGTGTATAGAAATATACCCCAACCGGCATTTCTGCTTCCAGAGCTGTTTCTATATTCGTCACATAGCCGTCATCCAGTGCCAGACCACCCTGTGTATATCCACGATATCCCAAACGGATCATTGCAAACTGGATACCGGCTTCTTTTACCTGATCCCAGTCGATTGATCCCTGATGACTGGATACATCGATTCCAAGCTTTGCATGCTTGATTTTATCATCCGAATAACTCATATAGCCATTATCATCCAGTTGAAACCGTTCCAAATCATAATTATGTCTGGCTACCTTACTACTGATCTTATAAAGCTGTGCAGTTTCTTTATCATCTCCTACAATGATGTAACTCTTCTTGATATAATTCCAGTAATTGTCATAGATCAGATTTGCCAGCTCTCCCGGTGTCAGTTCTAGACCATGTTCCATTTCCGTGTACAAGGCAGGTGTCGATCTGGTTGTCTTATTATAATCAATACCAATACAGATTCCTGCAATGATTCCAATTACAATTCCTGCGCCGATGCACACTGCATATTTCATTCTTTTTGCTAATTGTTTTCTTCTGTCTGCTTCTCTCATGTCAATCACAAGCCGTTTATATTGCAATTCGTTCCGTACCTAACCGAAGCTGTATGATCTTATCATATTTTCGTCTGATCGCATGACGATATTTTCTTGCTATATCAGAAGAAAACATCTCCGTGATATCCTCCTGATTCAGGATTGCCCTGTCATACAGTACTCTGTACTTAATATTCCAGTCATACATCAGGCTGGTACAGTTATCGATACTTACTTTTATAAACGAACCTTTCTTCTTTCCTGTTAATACTTTCAGATTTGCCCGTTTTCTGCCAACGGAGTTCTTGACATCAAACAGTACCTCAGCACCCGGAAACCGCTCCCATATCGCATTCAGAAACGCCTGCAGCTTCTTATCCGTAAAATACTTCGTTACATCACAGCATACAAATAAGATTGCTTCACCCGGTTTCTTCTTCACACTGTCAAGCCATGAAAAATCAAGGATTGATTTGCCGATATTCTGCTCCCGGTCCCTGCTCTCCACCATCTTGCGCCGCAGTTCCATGGTCTCAGGCATATCTACATTGTACCATCGGATCCTGCCATTATCCATGCGGGAAAACATGGTATCTAACTCAGCTCCGACATTTACAATAACGCCATCTGCATACCTCATAATAAACTGTTTTACCCGTTTGTCAATCTCTACGATCCGTCCAATCTTAACAAGGCGATCATATTCCTGATACATCGCATTGAAATCCTTATGTGACACATTTAATTTGGCTGCAATCTTAATCGACTCATCATCCTGAAACAGCTTCGGATATCGTTCCGCTACCATTGACCGTGCCCATACTGCACGCTTGATCTCAGGATTTACAAGCTTTGCTTCATCCTTGATACTGTCGCTGATACGATTGATGATCATACGGCATTCCGGCACATGCTGATGCTCAATATAATCATGAGGCATTCCAAAATATTCAAAATAGTGAATCCGGATCTGCTCTTTCTTAAGCTTATCATATAATAATCTTGCATAGCTGTTCAGCAGATCATTTTCTACTGTGAATATGGCGATCTCATCACAGATATCAGTCAGATCCGCATAGATCGGGCAGGTATATTCATTCTGATGATACAGATCCTGAATCCAGTACCTGCTAAGAAATTCCTTAATGCCCAGCCGGTAATAATACTTCCGTACCTCTTTCTTGCGATCAAGCATATGATTGGCGAGATTTCCATCCATAAATTCTGTATCTAATGAAGGTGATAACAACACCAGCTTATCCGGTCTGCGAACACCTTCCTTCCATGCCAGAACTGCCAGTGATAACGCCAGTCCACCGCCTGTGGAATCTCCAACAACAACCAGACGGTCGATTGTCTCCTGCCTGGTCAGATGTCTGTATGTCCCGATCAGCATATCAAAAGTATCCTGTGCATTATGCTCTGGCGCCAGCGGATAGATCGGAACAGCCGCACCATATCCATTTTCCTCGACCACAGTCGCAACAAATTCCCACTGGTTTTTGTTGATTTCCATACAATGACCGCCGCCATGGATATAAAAGAAGAAATTCTTTACCTCTTTCTTCTTTGGTTTCACATAATAGCATAATCCATTCTCTGACTCTGCCTTTGTAATATGAAATGCATCCTGCATCCACTTTGGAGGCGTGCTGCATTCCCGTTTTCTTCCCTTCAGGACTTTTTTAGCAATATCATCCGCTTTCATGCGCTTATCATCCAGCATGACACCTGCAATTTTCTCTTTTATGATAACAAGACTGTTTTGTGTACTCATATAATGTATCCCTTAATATACATATGTAACCATTTTCACCTGCTACCATTTTCACATAACCGGGATTGAATATCAAGTCTAATTTTAATCTGCTGATATCTTCATTGCTACATTCAACATATCGATCACAGATCCATCGGCTGCATCTAATACCACCATCTCACTTGGATAATCCGGATCCGATTTATCATCACAGGAAGAAAAGATCCAGACAGGTTTATATTCAAATTGTCCATCTGCTGCGCCTGCTGTCAGGTAATAGGTCAAGGTCACATCATTAAAATTGATCGCGTTATATTTACATGGATAGGTTTTGTAATATTCCGGTATGGTTTCATTTGCCTTTTCAAGCAGCTCCGGAAATGAAAGGATCTCAGTCTTTGCGCTTTCTCCGGTGGACTCCAGATAATCACACCAGTTCGCATTGATGATTCCATTGGAATCCATTGTGATCTCATAGCGTTCAACCGGCACATCATAATATTCCACCTGCTTCTGCAGATTTTCAACCTGATTAAATGCCATCGTTGACACCGGCTGCTTATCAACAGCTCTTACGTAGGTGAACGAATACCCATCCACATCCGTAGCAACAACCGAATTTGTCGCATCTGTATATACCCAGTAAAGATCAGAACTGTCCTGTAAGGCTACATCCTTCGCACCGATCTTCGACAGAAATTCTTCTGCCTTCATCTGTGCTTCCTCTTTGGAATAGCTGCAGGCATTCTGAACTGTATTCTCCTGATCCGCTTCTGTTCCTGTCTCTCTTTCATAGTCAGCCTTTGAATATGGCGTGACATACGTTGCCTTTTCTTTCGGACGATACATCATAAAATCTTCCCGCATATTAAAGGAACGATAAACGCTGTCGGTTTTGTAATACAATTCATATTCCTTCCCATCCACAGTACCAACATAATCATCCGCGGAATAATCTCCGGCAGCCGGATAACTGTCCGGGGCATCTGCCAGTTCCGTTTCCAGATCGCTGATCCATGAATCATAGGAATCCGCAAATACAGGATCCGGATAATTCTCCTTTGCTGTCTGATACTGTGTGATCTCTGCCTGAATGTCCTTTTTTATCCGATGCATGGAATCATATACATAGATTCCCTCATCCTTATCAAACAGATTCTCTGCCACCTGCTTCTTCACTTCATTACTCTCCGGATCTTTCTTCTTATACTGTGCGATCTGAAGGTCGGAGGTATCCGGAACACTGATATCATCATCCGTTACATGGATCTTTGATAAGCCGGTATCTCCAATCGCAATCTCCGTATCACAGGTAAATGGAATCTTATACTTACTCCACAGACTTCCACTATCCAGATCTTCTCCGGATGCAGATGTCTCCGTCTGTCCCTGATCTGCCTCTGTTTGTTTCTGTTCGGTATTGTCTACATTGTAGTCAACATTTTTCCTTCCGCATCCTGTAACATCCGCAGATACTGTAAGTATTCCTGCAAGAAACAGTGCCATCATTTTTCTTCTTTTTGTAATGTCCATTTTCATCATTTGTATCCCTTCTTACTTAAAGATTTTCCCGTTTTCCCTCATATATCAGATAAAAATGACTTCTTTTATTATCCTTATACCGCCTCCGTTTAATCCTGTATTACACTGCATGTTCCCAGTGCCTTCGATACCTCAAGGATATCAATATAGGATCCGTCGGTTGCATCCAGCACGACCATCTGTTGAGGATCTTCATATGTAACTTCTTCAAATTCATATACTTCAACCTGCGATATGATCCATGCCGGCACATATTCAAATTCACCGTCCTGTGCTCCCGGTTTCAGACAATAGGTAAGCTGCATACGATTAAATTCGATCGACTTGTACTGTGTATTATACTTTGCATAATATTCAGAAACAGATGAATCCGCCCGCTTCATCAGTTCTTTAAAAGAAAGCAGTTCTGTTTCCTCTGCCTCACCTTCGACAGACAGATTATTCGTCCAGACAGCTCCGATCACTCCATTATCATCCACCGCAATCTTACAGTAATCTGTAGGTATATCCACACCTGCTTCCTGCTGCACCATATTATCAACATTCAATGCCTGTAAGCCCTCTCCAAGAGACTGATCCTTTATCATCCGGTTAAATGTAAAATAATACCCATCAATATCACGCTCTATAAGCGTTGATAAAGCATCATCATAGGTCCATGCCAGTGCGGAGGACTCTCCAAGTGTCATATCATTACAGTCGATCTTCTTCAGAAATTCTTCTGCTATCTCCAATGCTTCCTCTTCTGAATATTTACACTGGTTTTTATCGTTCAGTGCCTCCTCTGCACCTTCGGAACCATATTTTATACTGTCATTTAATGACACATAGCCGCCATGATCGATCATCTCCGTTCCATCCTCTGTTCCGTCTGCAGGTCTATATACCATGGCATCCTCCTTCAATGATAAATCATAGCTTAAAATCGTATCATCCGGTGTCCTCAGAACAAATTCATATTGACCACATGTTCCAAGGTACTTTGTTGCAGAATAATCTCCGGCAGCCGGATAATCTTCCGGTGCTTTTTCCAGCTCATCCTGAAGCTCTGTAAGCGTATCATTTATCTCCTTAATACGTTCCGCATCGGTTCCCAGCTCTTTTTTCAGTTGTTCATAGGATGCGATCTGTTCTTCTATATCTGCCTTTGTCTGATTGTTCTCATCATAAGCATAGATTCCTTTGCTCTTATCAAATATCGCTTCCGCTATTTTTTTAAGTGCCTCTCCTGCGGTATCATTCTTTGTTAACTTCTCAGTATACATGATTGATGTATCAGGAACCGAGATCTCATCCACCTTCAATGTGATCTCACTCAAACCCGAATCCCCTACTGCTATACTGTCATCATATGACTTTGGAATATCGTACTTATCCTGAATGCTTCCGCTGTCCTTTTTTCCGCCGGATCCATCGATATCATAGTCGATATCTTTTTTCCCGCATCCGGTAAATACCGCCGCCATCATCATTGTTCCAAACATCAGCCAGGCGGTTCCTCTTCTCCTGATCTGTTTTCTCATCTTCCTTCCTCCTCATATCGTAAATATATTTTATTTCTTTCCCGATCCCGATCACTTCTCTGCACTATCTGAAGTATCCGTATCTTCTCCAATTTTTGTATTTTTTCTCCAAATTATCTTACGACTTTCTAATTAAAACACAGGGAAAAATCATTTTCGCATCATAGCTGTATATTTTCTGAATAATTAAAAATGCTCATGTACTGCTTATTACATGAAACAGTACATGAGCATATCTTTTATATTAATATTTTTATTCTTCAGAAGATGTATCTTCGGCAGAAGTGTCCTCAGCGGATGTATCTTCAGAAGATGTATCTGTGTCTGTATCCGTATCGTCTACGTCTTCTGTATCGGAATCGTCTTTGTCATCATATGTATAATATGTGCCAAGTGACTTGGCCAGTTCCAGAAGATCGATCACTGATCCGTCTCTTGCATCGACTACAACCATCTGTGTCGGGCTGTCCTTATCTGTATAATCCTGATATTCCTCATACTGGGATAATATCCATGCCGGAATATATTCAAAGGTTCCTTCTTTGTCTCCTGCTTTCAGGAAATAGGTCAGCTCCATACCGTTAAATTCAATCTTCTTGTAATGAGATGTGTACTTGCTGTAATATTCAGGAACGGTTTCATTCATTTTATCTAACAGATCCTTATAGGAAAGAATCTGTGTTGCCTGTGGTTCTCCATCTGCTTCCAGATATTCGCTCCAGCTTGCACTATTGATACCCTTGGAATCAATGCTGATGGAACATTCCTCCTTTGGAATATCAATGGATGCATTGTCCTGCTGGATGTTATCGACATTCCATGCATTTACTGTTGCGGTTGGCTGGTTATTGATCGCTCTTGAATATGTGAATGTATATCCATCCACATCTGTTGACTGGTTGTCACCATTATCATCATAATAAACCCAGCAAAGTGCTGATGTATTCTTTAAGGTAACATCCGTACATCCGACTTTTGCAAGGAAATCATCTGCCATCTGTCTTGCTTCATCTTCTGAAAATGTACACTGATTTGTATTTGCATCTACAGAATCTGACTCATCTCCACCATACTGCATGTAATCGTCCATGGAAGTTGAATAACATCCACTTGCTCCATCCTTTGGACGATATTTTAAGAAATCATCCGCAAGATACAGGGAATATCCGGTTGTACCATTTTCCTCGCTCGGAGTGGATACCGTAAACCTTGTATCTCCGATCGAACCAATAAAAGTATCTCCTGTATAATCGCCTGCTGCAGGATATTCATCCGGTGCAGTCGCAAGCTCATCCTTCAGATCATTGATCCAGGAATCATAATAAGATGCCATGTCACTGTCACCTTTTTTCTTTTCGGCTTCATACATATCGATCTCAGTCTGAATATCTTCTTTGGTACGCTTATCGTAATCATATTCATAGATACCCTTATCTTTGTCCAGAACTGCCTCTACTGTTTCTTTTTTACTATCATTTGTTGTTTCTTTCTTCTTAAACGATGCAACATACAGATCTCCTGTATCCGGTACGATCACTTCTTCTGCATCGATTGCAATCTTCTGAATACCGGAATCTCCTGTTGCGATCTCGGTATCACAGCTTTCAGGTATTCCATATTTACCCTGCAGGCTGCCACTGTCCGCATTGCTTCCGGAACCACCATTTCCTTCTACATCATAATCAATATCCTTCTTGCCACAGCCGGTAACTGCTGTGCTGACTGCCAGCATACCAACTAACAGGCAGGCTGCCATTTTTTTACGATATACGCGAAATCTTTCTTTATTATTCTTTGTTTTGTTCTGCATATAAGAACCTCCTCTTTTCTTCTCTCATTTATTATAGCTTCTGGATCCGATCCAGTAAATGACATATTATTTGGCGCCATGTTCCGCGACCGATTACTCTTCAGTCGTATCACCGGTTGTATCTTCATCACCCTCTGTGGAATCTCCTTCACTGCCTGCGGAATCTCCGGAAGTGTTGGTATCATCATCTATAGTAGATATCGATGAACTGCCGTCATCAGATACATCTCTTGCGATCGTATCTGTTTCATAACTCTGATATGTGCCAAGTGACTTGGACAGTTCCATCAGATCGATCACCGTACCATCTGTTGCATCAAGGACAACCATCTGGGTTGGATATGTCTCATTTGTTGAATCGGTCATATCCTCATACTGTGTCAATATCCATGCAGGTACATATTTGAATGTTCCTTCTTCATCTGTCTTCTCCAGATAATAGCCAAGCTTCATAGAATTAAACTCTACTTTTTTATATCTGGTTGGATATGTGGTATAGTATTCTGCAATATTCTTATTTGCTTTTTCTAACAGCTCCTTAAATGATAAGAGTTCATTTGACTCTGTTTTTCCGGTTGTTTCCAGATAAGATACCCAGCTTGCAGATATAATACCATTAGAATCAACATATACCGTACAGGTTTCGGCAGGAATGCTTACCGATCCATCATCCTGCGTAATATTATCAACATTCCAGGCTTCCGGAACATCTGTAGTCTGATTATTGATCGCTCTGCTGTATGTAAATACATACCCGTCAACATCGACAGCCTCGGTATTCCCGTCTGTTCCATAGTAATACCAGTAAAGATCCTGTGTGTTAGTCAGGGATGCATCTGAAATACCGACCTTGCCGATAAAATCGTCTGCAATGGACTGTGCCTCTTCCTTTGTAAATGTACATACATTTGAGGCTGACACATCTACATCTGACAGATCATCCCCGCTATCCGGAGTTGAATAATATACTCCGTTCATTCCATCTTTTGGACGGTAGGTGATCAATGAATCCTTCAGACCTACGGAACCACTTCCTCCTTCCTGATCATCCATATACATAATATATTTTCTTCCGTTGATCTCTCCGATAAAGGCACTACCGGAATAATCATCAGCCGCCGGATATTCATCCGGTGCATTCTGAAGCTGATCTTTCAGGTCGGAGATCTTGGAATCGAACCAGGATGCACTGGAATTATCTCCATTTGCTGCAGAATCCTTCTTTTCCTTTTCATACTCATCGATCTGGTCCTGAATATCTGCTTTTGTCATATTGTTATAATCATATGTATAAATACCTTTGTCTTTTTCAAGGACAGCTTCTACGATCTGTTTTCTGGTATCATTTGATGATTCTTTTCTTTTTACATATACAGTCGGAAGATCTACCGTATCCGGCACTGTTACCTCATCTGCTTCTATTGCAAGTTTGCTGATCCCGCTGCTTCCAGCGTCCAGTGTAGTATCACAGGATTCCGGTATTCCGTACTTACCCTGAAGGCTTCCACTGTCCGAGCTGCCTCCGTTTCCTGATTCACCGTCTACACTGTAATCTATATTCTTCTTTCCACAGCCTGTAAGTGCAGTTCCTGTTGCCAGAACTCCTGCAATGGCAAGTGCTGCCATCTTTTTATAGCGCATTTTTCTGCTTACCTGTGTTGTCTTATTACCTGCTGTTTCTTTTCTTATTTTCTTCAAAATAATTACCTCCTGCTGTGATCCTACATTTTAACAAACAAAATTAATATGTATATTTTTTCAGCGCTGTAAAAATATTAACACAAACCATCGATTTTGTTCATTAATACGGGTCTATTTTTTTATTAAACTTTCTTAAGCTTTCTTTTCATTTTTCCCGACATATTAAATGTACATGATCACTACCGGATTCCATAATGCGT
>ERZ833822.1793-NODE-1793-length-15783-cov-3.792790_pt1 | contig 15783 bp, 20 predicted proteins | sample MGYA00519913_ERZ833822 | MGnify/ENA primary metagenome ERZ833822 (study PRJEB31850, sample SAMEA3708746) | human gut metagenome | biome: human gut; feature: human-associated habitat; material: faeces | place: China | collected 2014 ... | reverse complement strand
CCCTTCAATTCCTTCATAGTGCATTACTGGTGTACCTGATTCCTTTTTCTTTCCAAACATATACTTTTACCTTCCTTTCTTGGTGTGCGGTTACGGTTACGGTTGATGTTCTTATTCTTATATTTTTACTTTTTTATTTTTAATTTAGTATATATATGTAAAACTTATATAAGAAAACTTAACTGTAACCGTAACAACCGTAACTTTGCCGTAAAATCAACGCTTTAGAACCGTAACCCAAAGTGTAACCAACCGTAACTATCTGAAACTGACATGAATGATATTACCTGACTGTTGGAAAATTATGCCATTTTTTGACCGTCCCTTTTTTCCTTGACAGTATATTTTGGTAGTGCAACTGTATCACGCAATTCTTCCATGATCTTATTTTTACCAATTTCATTCAACTTGGCAAACAGCTCAACCAGTTCATACGCACCTGAACCGTAACACTTCTCAAGCAGATCACAAACACGTTCCTTCTGTTCCAGTTCCTTCCTGTTTATTTCCATTGGTACATCATGCCCCATAAGCCAAGCAACATTGACGTTCAAGGCTTGTGCCAATTTATACAGTGCATCTTGCATTGGTTCATATTTACCGTTTTTATATTGGCTGATTTGTGCCTTATCAAGTCCTGACCTTTCCGCAACATCAACCTGTCGTAATCCTCTGATGTTCATTGCTTCAATAAAGCGGTGCTGAAATGTATCAGGCATTAGTGAACACCCCTTTCTTATATATTATTGTTCACCCTCATTATAAAGCAAAGTTAAGACTTTTTCAATCAAACTTGAAAAAAAGTTAAGAAAACTTAAAAATAAGTGTTGACATATCTTTCCACTGATGATAAGATAGAGCCAAGTTAAGAGTTCTTAACTTACAGAAACAAAGCAAGTAGGAAGGACACGGGTGAAGCGATAGGGCTACACGCAAGTGACATGGTGGTCAGGCTGCCGGATAGCAGATAGAGCGTGTGAAGAATAAACATGACCCGTCAAAGTAGTTGAAGAAAACAGGAACGGTAGGGCAAGAAAGCACAGTGTACCGCACTATTTGAAGAAAGCGGACAGGCTGAACCAATCGGCACTTTACCCCTAAAACAAGAAACCGTTAAGTGGAAGAATCAACCGCACGAGATGACACAGCACTTTGTTTCACAGGTCAGGAAGTTCCCCGACTTCCTGACTATTTCAAAAAGAACTGTTGCAGCAGTTCCGGGGAAAAGAACCAAGGAATAGGATTTCAGTTCTTTCAAAAAATTGTCTATTGTGTGTCGGTCAACAAGTTTTGGTGGTTTTAATGTGAAACCCCGGCGGTTTGAACAGCACCGTTCAAAAAGTTCAATGATGTGTAACAGGTTTTCAGATTTTAATGTGAAATCTGATAAAGGAAAGACACCCCTGATTGTACTAAGGTGTGCTGACAATAGACAACTTTTTGAAGGAACTGGGAAAGGATAAAGGCAATGATTGATTTCATAAAAGATGCGGATTGCACCAAGGATACGCCTGTCAGATTAGGTGTTCCTGATGCACCGATATATGGCAAGGGCATCAAATTGAAACCAAGGGTTGACGGTAGAACTGATTCAGAGCATTTCAAGAAAATCTATTTGCCGGAACTTTTACCACTTGAAGAATATGATCTGATAGTCGTTTTGATTTCCGGCGGTAAGGATTCAGTTGCTTGTTACCTAAAACTTCTTGAACTTGGTGTACCAAAGGAAAGAATAGAGTTTTGGCATCACGATATTGACGGTGGGCATCCTTCAAGGCGTATGGACTGGAAATGTACCCAAAACTATGTAAAAGCACTTGCAGATGCAGAGGGTATTAAGTTAAGGGTTTCTTACAGGGTGAACGGTTTCTTTGGTGAATTGTACCGCATAGGTGCATCAGAACCGATTGAATGGATTGACCCTGATACTGGGGAAGTCAGACAGTGCAAATTGTCAAGTAATTACCTGAAATGTAAGGAACTGAAAGAACAGGCAACAGAAGAAATGGAAGAACTTCTGAAACAGTATGGTTACAGAATGAAGTTTCCGGCAAAGACTGGTGACCTGTCAAGGCGTTGGTGTTCCGCTTATTTGAAAATATGTGTTGCAGATACCGTTGTCAGTAATCTTGACCGACTGGGTGAACTTGAAGAACTTGGTGGAAAAAGACACAAGTTCCCGGCAAAAGGCGGTACACATTCAGGGCGGTGGTGCAGCGGTAACTTAAAGGCAGCAGTCCAAGACAGTGTGACGGCAAACCTTGAAGAAACCAAGCATGATAAGAAAATACTGATTGTGTCAGGTGAACGCCGTGGTGAATCAGCCGGGCGGTCAAAGTACAATGAAATGGAAATACACCGCACCAATGCGGAAGCCAAGGCTCACAGAATTGTTCATCAATGGCGGTGCTGCATTGATTATTCTGAAAAGGATGTGTGGGAACTGCTGAAACGGCATCATATAAACCCACACCCATGTTACAGGATAGGTTGGAACAGATGCAGTTGTATGATGTGCATATTTTCAACACCCCGTTTATTTGCCGGGGTAAAAGAACTTTTTCCTGATGATTATGCAGCACTAAGGCATGATGAAGAAGTTCTTGGGTTCACCCTTGATAACAAAAAGAACCTTGATGAATTTATAGGTGATACAAAGTCATGTGTCTGTTGGGATGACAGGAAAGCAATTCATTCAATACTTACTGGTGAGTTCACAACAGATGATATATACATAAATGATTGGAAATACCCCGTTGGTGCATTTCATGGTGCAGACGGTGGTTCATGTTAGGAAGGGGTGATGAAGTGAAGAAAATAGTTGCAGCATGGATTGAACAGATTCTTGAATTTCCAACCAAACTTGAATACCTTGCGTATATGGAAAGTCTGAAAAAAGGCAGACCGCAGAAGTTCAAGGAAACATCCTTTGAACAGTTGGAATCAGGGGTTGTAAGAATAACAATCAGGAAGCAGTACAATAACAATGCTTTTCCTGATGATGAAAAGGAAGGTGAAAGAAGTGTTTGATTATTCAAAGTTAAGAGGAAAAATCAAGGAAGTATTTGGAACACAGGCAAAATTTGCTAAAGCAATGGGAATGTCAACCGTGACATTATCTGCAAAGCTGAACGGAACAGTTCAGTTCACTGCACCTGAAATGAACAAGGCGTGTGAAGTCCTTGGTGTTTCGGTGGAATTTATTCCACTATATTTTTTTACTGAAAAAGTTAAGACTTCTTAACTCAAAGAAAGGATAGGTGATAAATTATGAAATTCAGCGAAAAGTTGAAACAGGCTATGCAGCAGTTAGGTGTCAATCAGGCACAGGTGGTTGGAATGACCGGGAAAAGTAAAGGGTCAATCAGTATGTACCTGAATGACAAAACAGTTCCGTCAGAACAGGTTCAGAGTGATATTGCAGTGTCACTTGGACTTGCACCTGATTATTTTGAACAAGAAGAAAACCCGGTGATCTTCAAACCGTCAAAGTGTGAAGATGGCATCCAAACCTTAACAATACATGAAGTTGCTAAGTTGATGCATAAGCACACAAACACAATAGCACTTGGTTTACAACAGGGGGTTTTTCCTTGGGGGTATGCAATCCATACTTCTGAACACCGTTGGTCTTACTTCATCAATGCAAAGCGTTTTGCAGAAATTGAGGGGGTGACGGTCAGTGCCTAAGATTCAATACAAGGAAATAAATTTCAGGGGCAAAAGTCTTGAACTGATAAACCTTGTGAATCAGGTGGTTGAAGAATATCAGGCACAGGGATATGAACTGACACTTAGACAAGCATATTATCAGTTGGTTGCCCGTGGCTATATACCAAACAATGAACGCAGCTATAAGAATATAGGCAGTCTTATCAATGACGGCAGACTTGCCGGACTGATCGACTGGTACAGCATCACAGACAGAACCCGCAACCTTAGAAGCAATGGTCACTGGGACAATCCGGCAGATGTGATTGGTTCAGCAAGATATTCTTATATGCTTGATATGTGGCAAGGTCAACCGAACTACGTTGAAGTATGGGTTGAAAAGGATGCCTTGGTTGATATTGTCGGACAGGCTTGCAGACCACTTGACACACCTTATTTTTCATGTAGGGGTTACACATCACAGTCAGAAATGTGGAGTGCAGCACAACGGTTTATTCGACAGGGTGACCGGGAAAACCGTTTCATCATTCATTTAGGTGACCATGACCCAAGCGGTATTGATATGACAAGGGACATTCAGGAAAGGCTTTCAATGTTCGGTGCAGATGTTTATGTAAAGCGTGTTGCACTGACAATGAATCAGATTAGTACATATAACCCACCGCCGAACCCGGCAAAGATTACAGATTCCCGTTGTGGAAAGTACATTGCTGAATATGGTGACGAATCATGGGAATTGGATGCACTTGAACCACAGGTCATCACTGATCTGATAAATAATGAGGTCACGGCACTAAGAAATGATGAAATTTATCATGCAGTATGTGACCTTGAAGAAAAAGGAAAAGATGAACTTAGAATGATAGAACGCAACTATGACAAGGCTGTTGCATTTTTAGAAAGTGAGGAATAAAAACCATGAAAAAATATGAATTTACAGGAGAAACCAAAGAAATCAAATTGTTATTTAGAACCGCAGTATTACACCGTATCCGTGCAACTGTTTCATTTGGATTTGTAAAAATCGGTGATCTTGGTGGTTGGATTGAGAAAGAAGAAAACCTTTCACATGAAGGAAAGGCTTGGGTTTGGGGCAATGCCGAGGTTTGCGGCAATGCCAAGGTTTGGGGCAATGCCGAGGTTTGCGGCAATGCCAAGGTCTTTTCTGCAAGTCATGTGTTAGTGATTGGTGCAATCGGCAGTAGAAATGATTTCACTACATTCTATCGTGACAAGGACAATGAAATTACAGTCAAGTGTGGTTGTTTCCTTGGAAAGATTGATAGATTTCTTGAAAAGGTTACACAGACCCACGGTGATTCTAAATATGCATTGGTTTACAGAGCAGCAGTTGAAGTTGCTAAGTTACAGATTGACCTTTCAGGTGAAGCACCAAAGGACGCTGATGAAGAATGAAAATGTTGAATTTCATGCCCCACCAAGAAGAAGCATTGAACAGAACTGAACAGTTCAACTGTTGTGCGTATTATCTTGATATGGGACTGGGTAAAACCTTTGTAGGTGCTGAAAAAATGTATTTGCTGAATAATTCGGTGAACTTGGTCATCTGTCAGAAGTCAAAGATAGATGACTGGGTGCAGCACTTCAAAGATTATTACCCAAGTGACAGGGTGATGAACTTGACCAAGAAAAGTGAAGCAATCAATTTCAGGACACTGGTTGACACCAAGGAATTATACAAAACGGATATTCAGATTGTTGGTGTCATCAATTATGAAACAGCGTTCAGGCGTGATTGGTTACTGAAATTACAGGGGTTTACCCTGATGCTTGATGAATCAAGCCTTATCACCAATGAAACCGCCAAGCGGTCAAAATTCATTCTGAAAATGAAACCTGAAAGCGTGATTTTGTTATCAGGAACACCGACAGCCGGGAAATATGAAAGGTTGTGGTCACAGGTGCAGTTGTTGGGGTGGAACATTACAAAGAAAGCCTTTTACAACAGTTATGTTGTGACAGAATGGGTTGAGAACGGGGACGGGTTCAAGCGTGAAGTTATCACCGGGTACAAGCACACGGAACATCTGAAAAAGAAACTTGCAAGTTATGGCTGCATCTTTATGAAAACAAGTGAAGTCCTTGAACTTCCTGAACAGACTGAACAGAAAATATTCTTTAAGTCCACACAGGCGTACAAGTATTTTACCAAGAACAGTTACCTGTTGTTTGATACGCTGAATTACTGCAAGTTTGATGATTCAGACAGTGAGAATGAAAACCCGTGTATTGAACTGGTCGGTGATAACAGCCTGACAAAAATGTTATATGCCCGGCAGTTATGCGGGCAATACCACAAAGAAAAATTGCAAGGCTTGCGGGACTTGGTTGAATCAACAGAAGATAGACTGATTGTGTTTTACAACTTCACCGCTGAACTGGATGCAATGCAACGGGTGCTGAATGATCTGAACAGACCTTATTCCGTTGTAAACGGTCAGAAGAAAGACCTGACAGCATACGAAAATGCAGATGATTCAATCACATTCATTCAGTATCAGGCGGGTGCAATGGGTGGTAACTATCAGAAAGCAAACAAAATCATATATTACACACTGCCACTTGGCAAAGGGTCATGTGATTTGTGGGAGCAGTCAAAGAAGCGTATTCACCGCATAGGACAAGCCAAACCGTGCTTTTACTATTACTTACTGGTGAAAGGTACGGTTGAAGAAAAGAATCTTGCAGCATTAAAAGAAGGGAAGGAATTGACAGATGAACTTTTCAAAGATACTTAACTGGATATTTGGAATCATGGCGTTCATTGGTGTATTCCTGATTATTGGTGCAGTTGGTGCATCTGATTATGCGGTTGAAATGGGAATATATGAACCACTTACCGCACACCTGAAAGAATACATCTTTGGTGCGATTCTGATAATTCCCGGAATCATTTATTTGAAAATTACTGAAAGGGGTGATGAAAATTGAACTATTCAAAGAGCATGAGAAAGTCGGCAATGGTCAAAAGGGTCTTGATTCTGATTGGTGCTGCACTTGGTATTGGTTTGGTGATTGGTAGTGTGTCAGGATATACCCTGAAAACTCATATAACAGCCAAGGACAAAGAGAAATCAACGGAACGCAGACTTGAACGGTCAAGCACAGAAACCCTTGTATATGGGGCGTATGATAACAGAACTTTCACACAGGAAATTTCCCTTGACTGGGGTGCGGGTGACTTGGACTTCACACCGCTTGACTGCAAGATGCCGGAAGAACAACAGGAATTTACATATTACCTTTGTACCGGGTACAACCTTGATTTTACCCTTGTCATGGCACTGATACAAAATGAAAGCAATTTTGACCCGTCAGTTGTCAGTGCAACACATGATTATGGTTATATGCAGATCAATGAAATGAATCATCAGTGGTTGACTGATACCATTGGGGTTACGGATTTCACAGACCCTTATCAGAACATCAGGGCGGGTGTGTTCGTACTTAGAAAACTGTTTGAACGGTATCAAGATACCAACATGGTACTGATGGCGTACAACATGGGTGAAGATGCTGCTGCCCGGTTATGGGAAAAAGGCATTTATTCCACAGACTATACAGAAAAGATTCTGAATTATCAGATGCAGTTCAATGAACAGTTGGGCGGTGAGTAAATGGCAGCAGAAAAAAACTTTGAAAATAAGGTCAAGAAGTTCCTGAAGGACAAGGGTGCTTGGGTGCTGAAATACTGGGGTGGTGCAGCTTATACAAAAAGCGGTATTCCTGACCTGTTGGTTTGTTTCAACGGTTGGTTTTTAGGAATCGAACTGAAAGCACCAAAAGGCAGACCGTCAGACTTGCAGTTATACAATCTTAGACAGATTGAAAAGGCGGGCGGTATCGGCATCCTGTTATATCCAAAGGACTATGAACAATTCAAGGGATTTATTGAACACCTTGAACTGGGTGAATTACCCGTCAATTTATACGGTGTCTATCCATTCCTGACAGAATGGAATCACATAAAAAAATTAAAGGAGTGAAAGAGCATGGCAGCAAAAAAGAAAGCAGATGCAGCGGTTGAGAATACCGCAGAAGTAACACAGGAAACAACTGAACAGGTTCAGGACACAGTTGAACAGATGACAGAGGACAACAAGAAGGAACTTGACAATAAGAAGTATGTGATTGACCACTTACTTTCAACCAAGCGTGAGGGGATGGAAGATCTGATTGATTACATGGAGCAGATCGGATTCTTTGAAGCACCTTGCAGCGGTGGAAATCACCTTGCTTGTCAGTTCGGACTTGTTCACCACAGCAGAAATGTAATGATGGCAGCAGAAAACATTGGTTATGCACTTCTTGGTAAAGTTAAGTATGAAGAAATTCGTGATTCAGTCATCATTGCAGCAGCATTACATGACCTTGGTAAGTGTGGGGACTTTGGCAAGCAGATGTATGTACCTAACATTTTGAAGTCAGGAAAAGCATCAGAAGCTAAACCGTTTAAGCGTAACCCGGAACTGTTACCGATTGACCACGCAACCCGCAGTATTAAGTTAGCGACCCTTTTCATTGACCTGACGGAAGATGAAGAATTTGCGATCAGATACCATGATGGTCTGTATGAATCAGCAAACTATGCAGTGAAGGGAAATGAAACCCCGTTATATTTGATTCTGCACTATGCTGATTTATGGTCAAGCAGAGTAACAGAAGGCAGCACAGATGAAGGAAGTGAAGAATAATGGATAAAAGAGATAAGAAAATCAGACAGTTAGAAAATGAACGCAATCAGCTAATGGCTGAAAATCAGGAATTGAAATATATCATCAATGATATTCAGTCAGTGAATGATATTATGCGTGAAGATATTGAAAAGGAATGTGCTGCTGAATGTGGCTGTATTGTAATTGAAGGAAGTCGCACCAGTGCAGCGTATCAGGATTTAGTTGGTATTCTTCTTGCAAATAACTATTCTGTTGAAGTCATACCAATGGATGAACGCAGAAAGTTAAAAATCATTATCAAGGAAAGTGAGGTATAAGAGTATGGTAAATGAAAGACATGGAAAGGTTTACAATCCACGCCCGGTATATAACAGAAAGTTACTTCGTTCAGTGATTCGTGCGGGAGTTCAGAAACAGTTTGGTCAGCATCATGTTTCTGCTAACATGGCGGGAAACTTTGAAAAAATCAGAAAGGAACAGGTGAAATAATATGGCACAGATGCTTTTGATTATGGGTGAATCAGGTACAGGAAAAAGTACCAGTATGAGAAATTGCGATCCGGCAACAACTGCCGTTGTGAACCCGGTTGGTAAGCCGTTACCGTTCAAGGGTAAGTTCACAATGCTGAACAGTGAGGTTGAATCACGCAAAATCTGTAAGTTTATGAAGGAACAGGCAGCAGCCGGGAAGAAGTTATTGGTTGTTGATGACTTCCAGTATATTCTTTCAGTTCCGTATATGAACCGTATCAAAGAAAACGGTTGGGACAAGTGGAATGACTTCGGTGCAAACTATTTTGAAATCATTGAAGTCTGCAAGGAACTTCCTGATGATGTTGTGGTTGCTTATATGACCCACACAGAAACCCTTGACAACGGTGTGACAACAATCAAGCTGATTGGTAAACTGTTACGTGAGAAAATCACCATTGAGGGACTTTTCACAATCGTTCTTAGAACAGGCGTGAATGAAGGAAAATATTACTTCTACACACAGAACAGTGGCAAGGACACCGTGAAGTCACCTATGGGGATGTTCCCGGCATACGCCATTGACAATGATCTGAATTATGTAGCTGATAAAATCCGCAACTTCTATGAAGTGGGTGAATATAAGACTGATGCAGAAATGGGTCAGGCTGATGCACAGGCTGCATCCGATCTTGAAAAGCCGGATGCAAACGGTAGACGGGCAAGAGGTAGTAAGGCAGCCAAGACCACAACCACAGCAACACCACCTACAACAGAGGATTCAGAACCTAAGAAGGGAAGAACCGCCCGCAAGACACATGATGAAGTGGTGGCTGAAAATAATCAGAAAATGGCTGATTATATGGCAGAGCGTGACAAGGCTATTGATGCGGTTGCTGATGGGCGTGAAGAAATCCCGTTTGATGAAGCGTGTGCAGCAGCGGATTCTGTACCGCAGCCGGAACTTGAAACACCGCCAAGAAGAACCCGCAAGGAAAGAAAGGCAGCAGAACAGGATGGTACAACAAACACCGATTCTGAAAGTGTTGTACTGGATGCAGATACTTACTTCTATGTTCCGGCTGATGACAATTATGTGATGAAGCATAAGGGTGACAAGGTTGACCTGATTGTTGACGGTGTGGAAGTAATGAAGGTTATCAGCAAGGAAGAATTTGGTGAAGGTGTGAAGCGTTTAGCACAGGCGGGTAACCCACAGCCGGAAAATCCTATTGATGGGGCAATGAACCCGCCGGAGAAGGGCAGACGAACAAGAAGAAGTGCAGAACAGGCAAAACCTGATGCAGATACAACAGCGGATGAAACCCCGGCAGTAGATGAACAGCCTACTGGTGGAAGAACCCGCAGAGTAAGAAGAACACGCTAAGAAAGTGAGGTATTAGAACATGAACAATCCTTTTGGTTTACCTGATGACCTGTTTGGTGCAATCCTTGCATCAGCGATTGCAGAAGGAATGAACCCGGCAAACAACCGTACAATGAAAAAGCCGAACCCGGAAGCATCCAAACAGAACGCTACACCGGAAGATGGTGCAAAGGCTGCAAAGAAAATCTATGATTCCTATGTTGCAGCCGGATTCAATGAAGTTCAGGCGTTTGAGTTGTTAAAGTTAGTATTAAGCAAATAAGAAAGGTAAAAGGTGAAATATTATGGCTGTTGATTTCAGTGCATTTAAAGAGGAACTGAACACAAAAGAAATTGAAGAAATGGAAAAAAACTATAAGCCCGGTAATGGTGGTTATACAGATGTTCCATCAGGTATCTATCCTGTAAAACTGGAAAATTTAGAGGTAAAATCACAGGATGGCAAATTTGGTCATTTTGATCAGATTACTATGGATTTCAAAATCACAGATGGAGAGTATAAGGGACAGCATATCTTTTATAACGGTACTTTCAATAACAAGATTGATTCAGGATATGCTGCAACAGCAAGACTTCTTTCAGAAATGACAGACGGTGGACTTGATGAACATTCTATTCTGTATAATATCACAAAAGATATTGATTCTGTCACAGAGTACATTTTAGATTTATTTCAGGTCATTTCAAATAATTTTGAATATGATTTGAACCTTGATGTGAAAGAACAGACCGATATAAACCCTAATACTGGAAAACCGTATAAACCAAACAGATTTTTCAGTATCAAGGAAGTTTTTGACTGCTAAAATTTTTTACTTGAAAAGTTAAGTTGTCTTAACTTAGAATGATTTCAGGCGGTGGCAAGGGTCACACCTTCCACCGCTTTTTATGAAAGGGTGAATGTGAATGATATTTTATGATTTTGAGGTTTTCAAAGAGGACTGGCTTGCAGTTTTCATTGATGCAGAAAAAGAAAAAGAATATGTGATAATCAATAACCCTGATGAATTAAAAGCCTTATATGAAGCAAATAACAACAGAGTGTGGATAGGTTATAACAACCGCCATTATGACCAGTACATTATGAAAGGTATTCTGTTGGGACTGAACCCAAAAAGAATCAATGACTGGATAATTGTTGAAGGTCGGGAAGGTTGGCAGTTTTCATCAGCGTTCAATAAGATTCCAATGATTAACTATGATGTGATGCCGAACCCCCCGGTTGGTTTGAAAACACTGGAAGGTTTTCTTGGCAGCAATATCAAGGAAACGGATGTTGATTTTAGAATAAACAGGAAATTAACCAAGGAAGAAATTGAAATGACAGTGTTCTACTGTCGGCATGATGTGGAAGAAACAATCAAAGTATTCCTTGAAAAAATAGATGAATTTAACGCAATGCACGGTATTGTTCAGGCGTTCCCGGACATTGTGAACCTGTCAGATATAGGGGACAGTGAAGCAAGAATCACTGCAAAGGTGCTTGGATGCACACGCAGATCATTTGATGATGAATTTGATTTTTACTTCTTACCATGCTTGCAACTGAAAAAATATAAATATGTTCAGGACTGGTTTGAACAGAAAAGACAGGAAGCCTTGTCAATGGACTTGGCACACATGGATAAATACTCAAAACGTACATGGTACAAAGAACAAGGTCTTGAAACCGTGGTTGCGGGTATTCCTCATTCATTCGGTTTTGGTGGCGTTCATGGGGCAACAGCTACACCAATTCATAAGACCGGGCAACTGTTGCACGTTGATGTAAACAATTACTATCCTTCAATGCTGATTGCTTGGGGACTGGTTACAAGGGCAGCAACTAATGATAATTACCCGTTAGTGTATAACACCCGTAAGGCAATGAAGGAAAAACAGATTGCTGCAAAAAACGCCGGAAACAAGAAAGAAGTCAAGCGGTGGAAGAAAGCACAGTTGCCATATAAGAAGATGCTAAACGCCTTGTCAGGTGCAATGAAGGATGAAACCAATGCAGCATATGACCCAAGAAACAATAACTGTATGTGCATCAACGGTCAGTTGATGTTGCTTGACCTGATTGAACACCTTGAAGTTGTACCGGGATTTGAACTGATTCAGTCCAACACGGACGGTCTTATTATTTGGATTCCTGACACAGATGAAGCCTTTGAAATGGTTGATGATATTTGTTGGGAGTGGGAACAGCGTTGTTCAACAGATCAGTGTTCAATTCTTCTTGAACTGGATAACATCAGTGAAATCTATCAGAAGGATGTGAACAATTACCTTTGGGTTGGTATTGACGGCGGTGTTGAAAGAATCGGTGCTTATGTGAAGGAACTTTCAGCGGTTGACAATGATCTGCCAATCCTGAATAAAGCACTGGTTGACTACATGGTTAAGAAAACCCCGGTTGAACAGACCATCAATCAGTGTGATGACCTGATTATGTTTCAGAAGATCGTCAAGTTATCAGACAAGTATGATTGGGTGGAACATGAGCATTGCACCCCGCTTGTCAGTCATATAGGCAAAAGAACAATCAAGACGGTGTATGAATACCCTGACAAGGACAAATACACATATAAGTCATACAGAGTGTTTGCATCTAACGATCAGAAGGACGGCAGATTGCTGAAACGTAAACAGGTGAAAACCAAAGGTGAAAAATTCGGTAATACACCTGACCACTGTTTCATTTTCAATGATTCAGTTGTTGGGGTAAAAACACCGCCTGAACTTGATAGGCAGTGGTACATAGATTTAGCAAAGAAACGCTTGAAACAATTTGGTGTTGTAGCGTAACACCGGGAAGGAAGGTTTTTCATGGATTTAGAAATCAGATATGAAAATGGTTCAATGACTGTTCATCTTGAAGAATTTCTGAATATCCGCAGCATTGCCAAGGTCATGAAACTGCTGAAACTTATCAGAAGCAGTTTCACCCCGGAATGTGAACAGCAGATTAAAGAATTTGTTCAGGACTGGATTGAACAGTTTGAACAGAAACAGTTGGAAACTGAACGGTATATCACAGGGTATGAACAGAAAGTCAGGTATTGTCAGAAGCAGTTGCGGGATGCTTTATATACCCGTGACAGTTACAAGAAGTCAACACCGCTGCACAAGTCGGAAGGGTGGGACAGATGGAATGAAGAAGTGAAAGGGTGCAGAAAAGAACTTGCAGAAGTGAAAACACTGCTTCGTTCCTATCAGTCCCGGTACAACAGCAACATCAGGAATAAGGATTTTTATAAAAAGGTGTTAGAAAACATCACATAAGGTAGGTGATAAAAGATGCTTTACAAAGGTTATGTTGAAACCAAGGGCAAGGCAAGCATTGAAAAACTGAAAAACAGAACCACATGGAAAACCTATGATGAAGTGAAGAACCTGAATGGGTTCGGTGGGGTTTTGGCTGATGACACCATCCTTATTGACATTGATGATTCTGACCAATCTGAAATTCTGATGAACATTGTGGAAGAACTGCAACTTGACTGTAAAGTCCTTTGTACCAGTAGGGGAAAACACTTTCTTTTCAAGAATCATACTATTGCAAGGAACAGGACACACGTTCAGTTGGCGGTTGGTCTTACTGCTGATATAAAAGTCGGCAGTAAGTTATCCTATGAGGTTATCAAGATTGACGGTGAAGAAAGGTTTTGTGAATGGGACATTGAAGAAGGTGGAAAGTATCAGGAAGTTCCCAAGTGGTTGTTCCCGGTCAAGGCAACCGTAGACTTTGTTGATATGGATGCCGGGGACGGAAGGAATCAGGCACTTTTCAATTACATCCTGACCCTGACTGCAAATGATTTCACGGTTGAAGAAACCCGTGAGTGCATCCGCATCCTGAACAAGTTTGTTCTGAAACAACCGCTGTCAGATGATGAACTGGAAGTGATCTTGCGTGATGATGCTTTTCAGAAACCTGTTTTTTTCCTTGGCAGTACATTCCTGTTTGACAAGTTTGCAGTGTTTATGAAGAACACGGCACACGTTATCAAAATCAACGGACAGTTGCATATATACAAAGACGGTGTGTATTCCAATGGGTACAAAGAAATTGAATCAAACATGATTCAGCACATCCCAAACCTGAAAAAGATGCAACGCCGGGAAGTTCTTGACTACATGGAACTGATCGTTGATGAAAAAGAACAGTCAGATGCAAACCTGATTGCTTTCAACAATGGTGTATATGACCTTGTGACCGGGGAACTGAAACCATTCAGCACAGACATTGTTATTACCAACAAGATTCCTTGGGACTACAAGCCGGATGCCTATTCTGAACTGGCAGACAGTACACTGAACAAGTTAGCGTGTGGTGATGCAGCAATTAGGGCGTTATTGGAAGAATGTATTGGTTACTGCTTTTACAGAAGAAATGAGTTAGGCAAGGCGTTCATCCTGACAGGTGACAAGTCAAACGGTAAAAGTACATTTTTGGATTGTGTCAAAGCAATCCTTGGTGATCGGAATATTTCAGCACTTGACCTGAAAGAGCTGGGGGACAGGTTCAATACTTCAATGATGTTTGGCAAACTGGCAAATATTGGTGATGATATTGGTGATGATTTCCTTCAAGGTTCACAGGTCAGCGTGTTCAAGAAAATAGTAACAGGTAACCGCATCAAGGCAGAGCGTAAAGGACAAGACCCGTTTGAGTTCAACCCGTTCATCAAACTGTTATTCAGTGCCAATGATATTCCCCGTATGAAGGACAAGACCGGAGCGGTACTTAGGCGTTTGGTTATTATTCCATTCAATGCCACGTTCAGCAAAGATGACCCTGATTATAGACCATTCATCAAGTATGAATTGACACAACAGGATAGCATTGAATATCTTATCAGGCTTGGGGTGGAAGGACTAAAAAGGGTAGTCATCAATAATGGATTCAGTAAGTCAGATAAGGTTCAGAATCAGTTGGATGAATATGAACAGGAAAACAATCCTATCCTTGCATTTATCAATGACACTGGTGTCGACATGATCGAAAATGAACCAACCAATGAGGTATACAAGCGGTATCAGGTATTTTGTGCAGACAACAGTATGCAGCCAATGTCAAACATTGTATTCAGCAAGCAGATCAACAAACGCCTTGACTTGGAAATTTCAGTTGTAAAACTGAACGGTCAGACAAGGCGTATTTTCAGAAGTAGAAAGGACGGTGATTGAATGTGTCAGAAAAATTGCAAATACTGGAACTTTTTGGTGGCATAGGGTCACCAAGGGTTGCTCTTAGAAACATAGGTGTTTCAGTAAAATCTATTGATTATGTGGAAATTGATGAAAAGGCTGTCAGGTCATACAATGCAATGTTTGAACAAGAATCAGCATATACACCGCAGACAGTAGTGGGGTGGAATCTTCAACCTGATATTCTGATTCACGGGTCACCATGTCAGGATTTCAGCATTGCGGGGCATCAGGGAAAAGCAACGGCAGCAGACGGAAGAATAAACAAAGGAAAAGGTGCTGATGAAGGTTCAGGGACAAGATCATCACTGATGTGGGAAACAGTACATATTATTGAGCAGATGGGTGAATGGAAACCAA
>ERZ833822.1792-NODE-1792-length-15785-cov-2.540559_pt1 | contig 15785 bp, 8 predicted proteins | sample MGYA00519913_ERZ833822 | MGnify/ENA primary metagenome ERZ833822 (study PRJEB31850, sample SAMEA3708746) | human gut metagenome | biome: human gut; feature: human-associated habitat; material: faeces | place: China | collected 2014 ... | reverse complement strand
TATCGTTTGATAAGGATCAATGGCCGATTGACCGGATTCTCCCCAGCTTAAACGAAGTTTCAAGTTAGATAAATTATCAATGTTCTTCAGAAAAGCTTCTTCATTCATTCTCCACGCTAATGCTACAGATGGAAAATATCCCCACTTATGTCCACTGGCAAGTAGTGAAGATCCGTCTGCACGTAAAGAAGCTGTAAGAATATAACGGTCCATAAACTTATAATTTACACGTCCGAAGAAAGAAGCCAAATTCTCTTCTTGTAAATAACTGTCAATCATAACTTCTTTGGTGTTTGATGCCAGATTATGATAGATATTGCCTCCATAAGTCTGCCCTTTACCTGAAGCCAATGTATATTCTTTACTCTTATAAATCGTACTGGTACCACCCATTATCTGAAAATCATGCTCTCCCAATATCTTCGAATAGGTCAGGATGTTTTCCCAGGTAATACCCGATTGAATAGTATGTTCTTTCAATGATTTACTGTCTTTGCCTTCTCCGTCCAAAGAGTTTGCCGAGCAATAATACCCTCTTCTTGAATTCTGAGCATCAACCCCTAATGTTGTTCTGAAAAGAAGATCTTTTGTGATATTCCAGTTCGCATACAAACTGCCAAAGAAACGGGTGCCTTTCGTGTTATCCTTTATTGCCCCCTCCACATCATCCACCAATGGATTGGTCTGAGAATTGTATCCCGGTGCCGGGAATCTTACCACTTCTCCATTTTCATCATAAGGTTTTGATAATGGAACAATCTTATTACACATATTCAACGGATCACGACGTGTGTTTTGATCCTTATAAGTATACGTAATGCTTGTACCTATCTTCAGGGTTTTCAGTAATTCATGATCCAATGCTACCCTGGCATTCAATCGTTTATAATTATCATTTTTGAAAAGCCCATTCTCACCTCTATATCCCAAGGAGATATTATGTTGTGTCTTGTCTGTACCTCCCGATATGGATAGTTCATAATTCTGATTGAAACCATTGCTCATCATTAAGTCACGATAGTCAGTAGACACTCCTTCTCTAACATATTCCAATTCCTGCGCCACTGTAAAGACCTGATCATCCGGCAAATATTCATTAGTTGTCTGGTCACGGTATGCTTCACGTTTTAACTGTGCATATTCAGCTCCATTCATGATAGATGGATAAGAAGAAATCATATTAACAGAAGCAAAAGCATTCAGAGAAACTTTTGATTTTCCTGTTTTTCCTTTCTTAGTAGTCACGATGATAATACCATTTGCACCACGTGTTCCGTAAATGGCGGTTGAAGATGCATCTTTTAAGACTTCAATAGATTCGATATCCGAAGGGTTAATATCCAGAGTCGTACCATAATCTACTCCATCCACCAATATCAGAGGTTTATTGCTGGCTTTTAATGATCTCTCTCCACGAATAGTGAAACTCAGCTCAGCTCCTGCCTTACCTGAAGAAGAAGTCAGGTCCAATCCTGCAACCTTTCCCTGTAAAGCTTCCAAAGCATTGGTTGTCGGTATAGCTGTGATATCCCGTGACTTTACGGAAGACACAGCACCCGACAAGTCCCTCTTTTTCTGTACACCATAGCCTACAACAACAACTTCATCCAAAGCCTGTGCATCTTCTTTCAAGGTAATAGTAAATGAAGTCTGTTTTCCAACCGGTATAGACTGAGTCAGATAACCGATGTAAGAGACAATTAAAACATCTTTCTCCTTCACATTCGGAATTGCAAATTTACCATCCAAATCCGTAATAGAACCGTTACCGGTTCCTTGCACAGATACATTGACTCCAATCACCGGCTCTCCGGTAACATCTTTTACAATACCGGAAACTTGATGTGTCTGAGCCAGAGACAACAAGCAAAGCATGCTAAACATCAAAGACATACATGCCCTTCGAATAAATACATTCTGATTCATAAAAAAGTGCTTTTAAAATTAGTAAATAAGGTATTTGTTTTTCTATTCATATGAAAAGCTGAAGGTAGCAGGAGTATCTGCTTTTAACACTATTTCCTGCATTTCCGCTTCCCGCAATTGAATTTTTACGTTCTGATCTATTTTAGATAATAAAGTGACTTTCACTTCCTTTTCATTCCATGACAGCTCTTGCACTATAATTCCACCTCTCAAGGCTACTCCGTTTATATGCCCACTGCGCCATTGCTGAGGCTTACATGGTAAAAGGGATATCAGACCCGGTTCCGAGTAAACCAACATTTTCATCACTAAAGACGGGTATCCTCCACAGATGTCCAGATTGAATGTCTTTTTAGGATCGTGGGTTGAAACCATATTATTATTCCAATAACTGTTTCCCAACCAGGTCAGCATATCATAAGCCGTCTCGGATTCACCTAAAGCACACGCAGAGAAAGCCAGTTGAATCATACCGAACGCCATGATTCCGCCATTGTCTTGCCGGCGTATTTCCATCCTACGATTAACGGCCCGCTTACATCCTTCTAGCAAATCCTTATCTTTCATAATAAGGGGATCATGAAAATCATACAGTCCGAATAAGTGAGAAGCGTGGCGATGTTTATGATTGTCCTGCAAGTCCTTCCACATCCATTCTCTGATTTCTCCATTCTCATTCAGCATATAAGAAGGCATTTTGGCCTGCATAGACTCCCATACCGGAATTTTATCCTGATTGACACCCAAAACCTGACTGGCTTCTATAACTGAGCGCAACAAAGCATTAGCTGCCATCACATCCATCGTGGCATTTATACAAGCCTGGCTGGGATGATTTGCCGGATGATTTTCAGGAGAATATGAAGGATTAAAAACATACTTCCCATCAGCCCCTTCTTTCAGAAAGTCTTCATAAAACAAGGCGGCCTGTTCCATGAATGGAAGTGCCCGTTTCTGCAAAAACTCTTTGTCCAGGGTATACATATAATAGTCATAATAGAAGAGTGAGTACCATGCCGCTCCGGTCACCCAGAAAGTCATCGGCCAGGTAGCATCAAAATGATTATTTAAGCCATGTGAACTAAAACGTGACGGAACATGAATACCACGGCAGTTATAAAGCTCACGTGCATTCACCTTAAAATCTTCCATATATGCTTCCAGCCTGTCAAACAGTGGCAACATCAGCTCCGGAGTATTAGCCTGCAAATAATGGGAAATGACAACCGGCAGATTTCCATTAGTCGTATAGTCACCGGACCAGGGAGGAGTCATAGTAGCTCCCCAGATACCTTGAAGATTAGGAGGGTTAATGCCTGTGGCACAAATAACATTATAACGTGCAGCATCGAAAATCTTCTCTATTAAAGCCGGATTGGAACCACCTGCTTCCAATAGTTCTTCGGAAGATTTCATACGGTCTTCTTTAGAGACACCCAAATCAATCGATACACGCTCAAATAATTCTTTATGGATTTTTTTATGCGCATCCAGTAATTCCGCATAATTAGTAGGATATAAACTGAGGTCTTTCATCATATCAGGCACTTTCGATATTTCCATATTGTCAGAAGGTTCAACACGAGCTAATATCAGCACATCCGTAGCACCATTTATGACTATTTGATCCGAGTTCATCTCTATATCACCGTCCATGTTCACGACTTTCACTACCCCTTCGTATCCCTTAAAGCTTTTTCTGGATTCAAATTCCCAAGGCCTTTCGTACCATGCTTTAAAATAAAGTCCGTTTTCTATTACACCGGATTCAACTTTATCAATGCAGTTCTTCTCACTTAATGTAAATTTCTTCTTACGTCCTGCATCATGCCTCATTATCTGTGAAAGATTCAATGTTGTATGGATAGAGCCTTTTTTTGAAGATAACCGTAGGGCAACCACATTGTCCGCTCTGGAAATAAATAGTTTACGCGAATAGATTCCATTATTATCCTCCCATTTAACCTCTACTTCGCCCGTAGTAAAATCCACAGTCCTATTATACTTCTTTACAGAAGAAGTATCACTTGAAATGTTGAATTGAAATGCCGGAACGAAAAGGTCTGTTGCGTGTTTACCTTGGTATCCCTCGGAATTAGCTAAGTCTACAATAAACTTAGAAGCCTCCGTATATTTACCATCCAGCATCATTTGCTGAATCTTCTCCAGGTTCTTTCCCTGGCTGACAGGCTTTCTCGGAGAATGAATAGGCAAATAAAGCAAAGCATGGTTAAGAACAATAGATTCCCTGTATGGGTCTCCCATTACCATAGCTCCCATCACACCGTTTCCGGTAACCAACGATTCTTCCCAAATATTAGCCGGACGATTGCTATGAAATCCCCGTTCCGGAACATTACCAACATCATTGATTTCTGTTTTACAGCTTAAAAAAGAAAAAACAGCTACACAGCAAAGAAAAAATATTCTCATAGTACTTTCATTTAAAATATTGTTATAAAAAAAATGCCCACTAAGCTCGTATTGCTTTGTGGGCAAAGGTAACGCAGGTGGAACAGACGCCTGTGCATTATTTATGTGATTCTGTGCACTATTTATTTTAGTTCTTTATCTTATATTCACTCGGAGTACAATTTTTCAACTCTTTGAATACCCGACTAAAATATTGAGAAGAAGAGAAACCACTCATGTATGCTATTTGGGATATATTGTAATTTCCTGTTTCCAATAATTGTATAGCTCTCTTTATTCTCATATCTTTTACAAGCTCAATGGGAGATACCCCCAAAATAGATTTTACCTTCTTATAGAAAACAGAACGTCCAATATTCATACTATCAGCCAAGTCTTCAATTTTGAAATCAGAATCTTGCAGCCTTTCTTCCACAGCCTGAATGATTTTATGAATGAATTCTTCATCATAAGAAGTTATTTGCGGTACCGACGGAGATAAGTTCTCCAAAGCATCACCTTGAATAGCAACAGGCTCTTTACCGGCAACAGGTAATACTTCTTTCATAAAATGTTCACGCAATATGCTGCGTTGCTTTAATAATGAGGAGATGCGCGCACGTAAATACCCAGAACTGAATGGCTTTGTTATATAATCATCCGCCCCATATTCCAGCCCCTTTATACGGTCATCCAACGTAGCTTTCGCTGATAACAAAACAAAAGGAATATGGCTTACATTATAGTCCTTCTTTACTTCTTCCAGTAATTCTATACAAGGCATCATAATATCACTGATAACCAAATCCGGAATTTTCAACTTGATTTTCTCCAGCCCTGTTTTCCCATTTTCTGCTTCAATCACATGATAATCTTTCCGAAGTATATTCACCATAAAATGTCTCAGTTCCTCATTATCTTCCACTACTAAAACCGATATCCCTTCTGCTTCTTCATTATTTTGCGTTATGCCGGAATCCATCGGCATTGAAGATTCGGAATCACTTAAAATGAACTCGACATTTTTATCGGACTCAAAAATCTCATGTTCTCCCGGCAGGGAAATAGAGAAAGTACTTCCATACCCCAGTTTACTATCTACCGTAATCGTCCCATGCAGCATATCAACCCATTCTTTTACCAAAGAAAGCCCGATACCGCTTGATAAGTTAGCGTCTGTCTGTCCCAAGGTCTCGAAACGTTTAAATAACATATCTATTTTATGCAATTCAATTCCATTTCCCTCATCTTTAACCTTAATGAGCAGGTTCTTTTCTTTAAATTCAAGAATTAAATCAATATTCTTCCCATCCGGAGTATATTTAAAGGCATTTGACAGTAGATTAAACAATATTTTTTCCAGTTTATCTATATCTGTGTAAAGAGTATAATTATCATAAGAACAAACAAAATGGAAACCGATATTCCGCTGATGAGCCAAGCCCGTAAAGTTATCATAGATTTTTTTAGACAGTGTTACGACGTCCGCCTGCTCAATATACAACTTCATTTTGTTGTTCTGTATCTTCCTGAAATCAAGCAATTGATTAATAAGACGCAACATACGATCAGTGTTCTTCTTTGCAAGCTGTATGTTTTCCTGTCCCTCCTCACTTAATTCCTCCCGATTAATAATCTCTTCTATAGGGCTTGCAATTAAAGTTAGAGGAGTGCGTAATTCATGAGATATGTCAGTAAAGAAACGAAGTTTCAAGTTGGTAAGTTGCTGTTCAAAGTCCACTTTCCGTCTCAAATTAAATATGTAAGCAAAAGTAGCCGAGATAGCCAGAATTACCACTACTATTAACACTATATATAACAGCCATGCCCAGCCTGTCTCCCAGAAGATAGGTTTCACATGAATAGCCAGCTGTGCCGTATTTTCCACCCAAAGCCCATCTCCATTCGTTGATTTCACTTCTAAAATAAAGTCTCCCGCCGGCAGATTCACCAAACTTGCCGTACGGCTATTTCCTATATAGTTCCATTCTTCATCTATATTTTTCAGCCGATAAGCATATTGCAAATGCCCCGAACCTGTAAAATCCAAAGCAGCAAAAGTAATTGAGACATTACGCTCATCCTTTTCCAGCGTTAATTCCCGATTGGTAACAGGAGAAGATTTTTCCTGTTTATAATTCTTTCGGGTTCTCACATCTGTGAAAACAATATGTGGAGCAAACTGGCTTTTTTTAAGTTTATCCAAATTCAAGTATAAAACTTCCCTATTCAAGGCTACATACATACCATTGTTTTTATCCCTGATGAATGGTATTTCGGACACGGCCAGGTGAGAATGGAAATAAAAGCGATCATAAGTATCTATAGTATTCTCAACCGGATTATATTTACAGATATGATTCTCAAAATTAATCCAGAACTCATTATCTTTTCCTTCTAAAATTGCATAAGCCAGATCGGAAGGCAAGCCGTTTAATTTATTCAAATGAATAAATTCTATATGATCACATAGAAGATCTTTAGAGCTAACCAGATTTAGTCCACTGCTATGAGTAACCACATAAATATCTCCTTTGCGACTTTCAAATACATATACTACATCATTATTACTAAGACTATTGGCACGTTTTATTTCGCATTGATTCAGATTAAACTGTATTTTTTCCCATTGATCCGCATTTGTAGAAAAAGTCAGCAGCCCATCAGTGGTTCCTGCCAGCATAATTCCTGCTGAAGTACAAAGCAGACTTCGCACCCTTAGATATTTGTTCTTGGGATAGAGTTCCAGCCCATTTTGGTAATGCGTAAATTTCAGATTGGGAAAGCTCCCCTCCACTACATTCAGTCCTCCCCCATACGTTCCAACCCAAATATTTCCTTTTGTATCCTGACAAATAGAGAAAATAGCATCAGAACTCAATGAATTTTTATCTTTCTCATTATGCTTGAAATGATAAATCCGGAACTTTCCCGCTTCCGGAACTGCTACATAGATTCCTCCTGTCCTGCTCCCCATCCATATCCTGTGCTGCTCATCCTCAAAAAAGCAATAGATATCCGCACCAAAAACAAGTTGCTTGTCTTTTACCAAATGCCCGTCCCGGCTAAGATTACCGCAATAATCATGATTATCATTGTAGATTTCTATTCTTTCACTTTTATCAGCCACCCATATTCTCTGTTTGGAATCAACAAACAGCCCGCGTATCTTATCATTGTGCCCTGTAGAGAAGTAGCTGTAACTTTCATTTAAGAAGGTCAGCTGATCGACACCGGAATCACAGCTTAACCATATATTTTGCTGATTATCTATCAGAAATTTCCTCCCGGTTGCATGATAATATGTATGTTCTCCATTTATGTACGTATAGCCTTGCTCAAAAACATTTGTTATAGGATTATAAAATGAAAATTCGCCATTTGGAGCCAATATCCATATACGTCCGTAATTATCCTCATGGATAAAAATATTCGCTTTTTCCTTTTGGCTCAAAGGATAATTTATAAAGCTAATGCTTTTCTGCTTTAAATCACACCGGATAACATTTTCCTTTCCGTTAATCATCCACAGTATGCCATTGTTTGAAAGTAAATGATAAGATGGTTGTATATCAGGATGATTCTCATTCACCAAAATGCTTTCTGCATGGTTGTTTTGAGTATCGTAGATGATTATACCCCGATTAGTCATAATACCCATTTTCGCATTGGGTAGTTCCAACAAGTCTATGATACCGTAATCAGTTTCTTTTATAGATACCTCTTTTATTCCTTCTTCCGGTGTATACGTCACCAGTTCTCCATCCGGAGAAGACATATAAAGGATATGATCGATACATATTGCATTATTAAAATTCCGGCTGTCCGATAATTCCCGTTTTCCATAGACAAAGCATCCCTTATCAGTCAATACCCATTCACTATCATGAGCATCACGTACAACTGAATAAACACGGTTACCATGTTGCGGAACAGAACCGGAAGGAAGGAACATAACCCCTTTATCTTTTTTATACAGGGCTTCATCAATACGCCACAAATTACCGTCAGAAGCTATTATCCATATGATCCCATTTGTCAATGGAATCATTTTCTCTACCAACTTGCATTCCTCTATCTGTGGATGATAGACAAAAATATCATTGAATTTTTCCTGGCGCACATCAAATAGATAGACCTTATCATCGTATGTATGACACCACAAAGCATCATCGGCTCCTTTGACAATGCTTACTAATCTATTGTATTTTAGTTTAGTATCATCTGTAGGATACGACTTATAATTCTTAAAAGTATATCCGTCAAACTTTTCCAGTCCATTCCATGTAGCCAACCAAATGTACCCATCATTATCCTGAAGCATATCCTGCACAATATTTTGTGACAAGCCATCTTCTATTGAATAATGTCGTACGTTGATCATCTCTTGTGCAGACAGTACAGGAAGCAGATGACACCATATTATAGTCAGTAATAATTTTACTTTTGTATTCATCATAGCATAAGATAAGAAAGATTAATCCGGGGCAAATTTATTCCTTTTTCGGAAATTACAGATGAAAATCTGTAATAAAGCATTCCGACTACCCAATTTGAATATACTTATCCAAACAATCCGCAGCCGATAAAGTCAATTTCCCTTTTATACGTTGCTTTGCCTTCAACACTGAACAGGGAGTAATATTAAAAAGAACTGCAATAGCCTTATTTCCTAACCGTGCACGAATCAGATAGCATACCTTTAACTCTTGCATACTCAGCCCGTATGAAGATAACTGCTCTGACAGGCAACCGCCATAAAACATATCAATGACAGTGAACAGATTCGTCCATTCAGTTTCCTCCCGGATTATACCATAGGAGGGGTTCTGATGAAGGCGAAGCAACTGTCCCAGAGACACAAGTAAGGAAGAAGAACATTCAGCCAGTACCGAAGCATTCTGGTACTCTTTCAGTTGTTTAGTCAGTTGCTTATTGCGGAATAACAAACAAGCATTCCAGTTATCATGATAAGTTTCCATATTCTATTTCTCATTCTTTTAATGTTCCACATAATCCGTATTCCAATTTTTCGCTATCTCCTCCACTTCTTGACGCATCTCCTCAATGGCCGTGGAATGAACTTTGGGCGTCCGGTTCAGCACATTCCATTTCATATCCTCAAATTTGTCTTTATCCCGATAATTCGGTTCAGAATAGAGTTTAGCCAGTAGATAGTAAGGATAGATTCTGCCCGGCAGGCGACTGACAGAAATAAGAAAAAAAGCCTCGGCACATTTATATTCATGCAACGCCTGGCAATTTTTACCCATAATATTCAATATCATCGGATCATTACTATACAACCGTGCCCGATCCAAACACTCAAAAGATTCGTCATAACGACCGGATTTGTGCAAGCTATGTCCATATTCAAACAAGAATGTTCCTTTATTCCTCAAAGACGGATAAAGCTTTTCATAAGCCCTGTTGGCAGCTTCGTAAGCCCCCGAATGATAGAGTATTCTCGCATTCATCCAGTCCCGGCAAGCGTCTTTTTCTTGCGTCCATTTTTCCGTATAGCCCCCGAGCCACACCACCAGACAAACACACAGAATAAGATACTTACCAATTACATCACCTATCCCACAGGCAAGAAGCAAACATATACCAGCGACAATGAAAGCCGGAAGATGCAGCGGATAGGAAGAAAAAGAAAATACAAGCAAGGAGATAAGGGCACCACAGACACCATAGCGACGGAGTCTCACTCCGATCCAAAGACAACCAAAGATTACAAACAGCGCCAATATACACATAACAATACCATACGTCAGGGCAAACTCCAGATACTCATTAAATGCATATTCAGGACTTCCTGCCACACGTTCTTCCCAAGCAGCATAGTTCCCTGAGGCAAAATATAAACTCTGAGCCCCACCATAAGCACAAGCGAATCCGGTATGACATCCCCACGGATGAGCAGCGATGGCCCGGCAAGTAATCTTCCACATAAACAGACGCCCCAATGCTGAATCGGGTTTTAAAAAGAACATTCCCGCAGCAGCCAACAACAGAATTAAAAATATCCCGGCTCCCCACAATATATAACGCTTTTTATAGCGACGCCACAATATATTCCACTTCCGTTTGTCACGATGCATATATGCCACCCAGATACAGCTTATTGCCGCAGCTATCCAGGCGGAGCGGCTCATGGTGGAAGGCAATACACAAAGAATAAGCATACCCGCCACAGCAGCTGTAATTTTTTCTATCTTTAGTGACTTACATAAATATCTCCACTTTTCCGGCACCCTCAAATAATGATATAAGCATATCGGTAATATCATTGCCAAATATCCGGCATAAGGACCAGGATTGAAAAAAGAGCCAGTCAACGCATAATGAGAATGTCCCGAAGCCGTAAAACCATACAGTTGCCTCATTCCCCATACAGTTTCTACCATACCAAAAAACATTAAACTCCAAGAAAAGTAGATAAAAAAATAAGGAAAACCCAATGCCTTTCTCAAAGGTACCCCTTCATATAGCTGCATCAAACAAACTGCAATAATAGAACCAGCCGTGAAGGGTAAAACCTTTCCAAACCACACCCATTGAATAATAGTTTCCCCACTTGAAAGTTCAGGCGTAACCACATGCGCCATGCTTAATAGTAAGCATAGAGTAGTAAATAACAAACCGTGTTTTACGTACTGCATTATTATGAATACCAATAATTAAACAAATATCACTTAGTATAATATTTCAAAAGAATGGAATGTAAGTATTCATATGTAAATTTTACATTTTCCTTCTGTGGAACAAAAACATTATTTATTCTCTCATCTACAAAAGAATAAACAAACAGATACGGCATACCTATATCTACTAATACAGAATCCAATGCATTGCTAATGCCATAAATATCAAAATGAATGTTATTGACCCTCTTAAACTTTTTTACATAATTCATATTCTTAGTACTAGTAAATAGTACAATATTCTGTAAACCAATAGAGTCTTGATAAATATTCAATTTACTGACTATGCTATCTATACAAACATCACAATGCATTTCTGAATATCGCAAAACCAATGTATTATCAGACATTATATCTGAAAGTGTCTCTCTCCCCCCCTGTAAATTTGTAATCTCCCAATCACGCGATATTTCATTTCCATTCAATAGTATTTCATTAGCTCTACATTCTTTCAATGCTTCTAATTGTCCAATCTTAATATCCGAATCTTTTTTCAATTCATATAAGAACGATTGAACTTCACTTATCTCCTTATATTGGATATAGCTATAGATATTGCTCAATAATAAAAAGAGAACAAGTATAATAGCCAAATTTAGTTCTTTCCTTTTCATTTTGCCATTCCTCTAAATTTACACTTAAATAATATTGGATTAGAATCATCACCTATTTCTCCAACAATTGAATCTATTTTCTCACGATAATAGCTATTCGTACAATAAGTTCTCAAAGATTTCCAATTAAAAGAGAAAGTATCCGCATCTTGTAAGATATAAAGTTCACCATTTGTTGTTGTATAAAAATAGTGAAATATCATATTCCCAAACAAACCTATACTAAGCCATTTCCCAACACGAATATTAGTACTGAGTTTGTCATATATAAAATATTTGAAAGAATCATCCGAATAGTAGCCTAATAAATAATCCTTTGAATTTTGTAAATATTCAAACCCTTTCAAATATCTATTTTTGCGAACGAATCTAAAAAGCATGTCTTTATCAACATTTACATCTTCAGGAAGACTTCTAGAGGTGTAATTTATAACATAAAAGGGGCACACTGTGTCCTCTTTCAAGATATAAATCGTATCATTTAGAGGGTAAATTAGTGTAGCTTCATTATTGTATTTGCTAGCGTATTTCCTTAATCCATATCCAGATTTATCAATCTGTTTTCTGTTAAATGGAATTTCAGAAGATATGACACTAGAGGTAGCTAAGTCAAATTTAAAAAGATTAAAATCCCCATAATCCGATCCCTCATAATTAGAAATTAAATAGGCAATATTATCGAATGATATAATGTCTTTATGATAAACATCATAAGAAATCTCTCTATGCGAATTGCTGTATAAATCATACGCAATATATTTATTACGATATAGATCCTGAATTAATATGGAATCACCTTTAAAAGTAAAATTCCCCAAACGAGAGTATTCACCAGGTCCCATGCCTTGTCTGCCAAGGCTATTAAGAAAGTGTCCTGTTGTAGTAAACACGAATATTTTTGCATTTCCTTTATCAGACACGAATATTTTGTCTTTATAAAGCTCTATTTGTTTAATATCTGATATTAGGCATTGTTCCGTTGTCTCTAAAGGTATAATTTCTATTGAGTCTTGTAGTATTTCGGATAAATCTAAATATTCCTCAACCACTTCCGGATCTATAAGAATCTCATTTAAACCTTCATTAGGTACATACTTATCAGATGAAGAAAAACATCCCCCAAAAAGCAAACACAAAAAAAGCAAAATAATATTTTTCATTTCAATAAATGTTTTATGATTAAGTTTTTAGGGACTATCGTTCAATCAGATAGTCCCTAAAAATTAGAACGGCCAACGTCTAGTGCAAGGATATGGAGAACAACTTCCTGTTTTACCCTCACACTCTCCCAATTCCCCTTCACGAATAATCTCAGCAAAAATCGGATTATTATCAGAATCATAAGCTACTATAACCTTCTCAGGTATACCACATCCAAATTTATGAAGAGGTCCCAATGCACCGCCCGAAATTTCATCATTATTTGCAAAAGCTTCAGATTTTAAAGATACCAAATCTACAATTTCATCACTATTGCGTATTGTAAAGACTGTATTAACAATAGCAATAGATACGACAACTAAAACATAAATAATTTTTCTCATAAATACTTTTTTAAAATTTAAATAAATACTTATATCCCACTTTCGAAGAGATATTTTCGTAGAATAGGCAGATATATCCACTCACTCTATATTAAAAATACTACTTTACATATTATCCTCCTCCATTCTTTAATTTTTATTATTTATATTTTTAAACGTCCTATCCCACCGAATTTCATCCGTTCCCCTATCCACCGACTTCCATATCCTGACAGCCTTACCCACAATAAAAGGTTCCGGAAGCAAGCCCCAATAACGGGAATCCTGGGAATTCATCACCTTATCGCCTGCAACAAAATAATAGTTCTCTTTAAAACGGTAAGCATGAATCGCGCTATCATTCAGTAAAACCGTATCACCATACAGGAAAAGTTTCTTTCTTTGTTCCCATTCTATCACATTCCGATATAGGACAGCATGTTTAGGGTTCATCTCTATCTCATCTCCTTTTGCAGGAAGATAGAGGGGACCGAAGTTCACGATATTCCAGTCCACCAATCCATTATAAGGATACCCACTCATCACTATTCCATAATCTTTTTCTCTGCCATTTGCTACTATACGCATCAGTGCATCCTGTGACTCCACATTTCCCAACGACATTTCACAACTACGCACCCAGTAGTGAGCCTTCCTGATCTCAAACGTATCCCCCGGCAAAGCCACACATCGTTTTACATAGTAAGACATCACGTTCAGGCCTATACTGTCCCATTGTGCAGGATAGGGAAAATTAAAAACCAACACATCATTCCGCCGTATCTTTCCCAATCCCGGCAAACGGGAAATCTTGACTTCTTTCCCTTCAAGAGCATCCCAAATATTAAAAATGCGTCCACCCATCACCCATTTATTCACCAAGATATTATCTCCGGCAAGCAGGGCAGGTTCCATTGAGTCGGAAGGAATCTTGAAAGTAGCGATACTAGTCACCTGAAGCAGTATCCATATCACCACTACTCCACAAGCTATCAGGAACAGGTTGAGGAACTTGTCAACAACCCAAGACGCCCCTTTCTTTTTCTTACCAGAACTGTTGTTTTCCATCTTTATATTCAAATATACGTTCATCCTTTCCACGGGTATGATCTTTCAAATAGAGCAATGCACCTTCAGGAACCTTATAAAGCAAAGAATCGGAATGAGGACGGACCCTACCTGCCGATGCCCATTCCCCATCATTATAATAGAAAAGTTCATACTCATCGTCCGTACGAATAAAATTATCACGGTTGCGGGGAGTGAACACAATCTTCTCAATACGTCGAGGAGTACCCAAATCAAGCCCCGACCAACCACCCGTAGGCTGGACATAGTCAAAGGAAGTATAAGGGTCGCCGTCAAACACATTTGTGTACTCATGTGAACCGTCCAATCCGTTACACCCCGGTGTACCGATAATCTTCCCTTTCAAAGGGACACTGTCAGCAAAAGATGTATAGAAAGCAACCTCCGAAATATTACAATAGCTGTCTTTAGGGCCATAATAGCGAACATAACGGTAAGATCGGGCACTATTTACCCGTGCGACATTCCAAAGCCGCTCGGGGAATTCCTTGATGATAAACAGTGTATCTTTCCTGTTGAAATGAGGGTCATTGCTACCTTCAAACACACCATCTACCATTCGTCGGACAAAAGGTTCAAAGTAAAGTTCATATTTATGGAGCAGCGTAACTTCGACCTCCCTACCACCCGAAGGGAAAAACCGTACTTCACCGCTTTCCCTATCAAGCAAGAAAGGATCGCTTTGCGGGCATATACTGCCGTTTTCATAAGTTCCCAAACGGAAGACAACCTGTCCCTCCACATCTTCAAAGACAGCGCCCAGACGCTTGTCGTAAAGACACCACCCTATGGGAGCCCAGTCCATAAAGCTGGCGGAACAGAGATAGACCGGTTCACCCTTCTTTAAAGGGTTGTAGAGATTTTCAGGACCAATCGTTAATGTGCGGTTCTTGCTCCCCGCATATATAGCAGTAACATCACGAAAACAGGGATAACGGAAAGAGGGATGTCTTTCTTCCGCTTTCTTTCCCATAGCCCTGATCATTTCCCGGTTAACGCTGAACGTACGACGATAAACCTTTCCTTTAGGGTCCCAATAATTATCAGGGCTATTCAGTTCGGAAGTAGGGTCCAGAATGGAGCAACGATAAGAGTTACCATCTTTGTCAAAAACAGCATTCCAATAATGGGGAACATTTTTATTTCCCCGCATCAACATGATTTCCTCGCTGCAAGGCAGCCCCAAAGCCCTGAAGACATACAGTTGCAAATCAGTGAAATTTACACAACTTCCCGAGCGCCAGTCCACTACTTTGGGACCGTAATGAGGGCCGAATGAAAATAGTTCGGTAAAATAGACCGGAGCTTTATGTAAGGTATCCATCAGTATTTGAGAAACATACTTCGGATCTTCAGCTTCCGGAAGTCCTCGAATACTGTCCAGCAATGGGTTATATTTATTATAGATTCTTTCACGCCAGGGTTCCAGCCTTTCATCACCCACACGGTAAGGAAGGATAAACTCACAGAAATCGTCAAAAGAGACGTTTTTCCCCCAAGGCTGTTCACGCCAT